>WBZX01000120.1_pt2 | contig 55759 bp, 33 predicted proteins | sample 5204211 | NCBI WGS metagenome assembly WBZX01 (sample SAMN12344362, study PRJNA552823) | activated sludge metagenome | biome: Activated sludge suspended growth; feature: Nitrification reactor; material: Wastewater; isolation source: activated sludge from nitrification reactor of wastewater...
GGAATTCTCTCAGCACCTTCTCATCAAGTGCCGCTCTCACACCAGCTAACGCTTTGGTGTTGTCCTGGGCATCGTTCATCGCCCGGCGGACATCGTCATCCTTGGCTTGGCTGGGCGTACCCAACTCATCACGAATGCGTTTCAGGCTGCTGCGTACTTTGCGAAGTTGATTGATCGTTTCATCAAACCTGTCACGCAGGTCTTCTTCCCGTTTGCCACCTTCGATGAGCAAATCCTGCTCGCTCACCACGTTGAACTCGAACGATTCAGCACTCTTGCCTTCCTGATGGGCCATGGTGCCGTTGTTCATGCGATTGTCTCGAGCCACCAGGCGAACCACCATACGATACGGTGTTTCCACCAGTGGATCGCTCACGGGTTTGTTCAGTGCAGTGCGAAGAAGCAGCGTATCGAGGAATTCATCACCCTGGCTCAGCACAGGTCCTGAGAGATTTCGATCCACATAGTCGAGGCTGAATTCCCTTCGCAACCCGAACGGGAGTATAGGCATGGCAGCCATCCAGCCACTGGGCAGGCGGGCGAGGGTGCTGACGATCTGGAATGGATCAGCCATGGAATCGCTGTAGAGTTGAGCAAAGACGCGAGGCAGAGTGAGGTCTTCGACATTCTCGAAACGCATGCCGCCGGGCTGAGTGGGGAAATACTTCCATGCACTGTAGCTTCGGAAAGGCACTCGTACTTCGTACACCGGTGTACGATCACTCTTCTGCAGGCTGACTTCGTACTCCAGGCCGAGCATGCCTACATCATCACGAACAGCCACGCTCAAGGGCAGCAGGGCCTTGCTGGTGATGAACTTGCGGTTGATCGCTTCGAATTGTGCTTTGACGAACTCGGGAGGCTTGTCGGGAGTGAGGATCAGCAGGAGCGTCCGGGTAGCAGTGATTCCATCGTCGTCTTCGTACTCCAGCTTCATCCGCAGGTCTTCTTTGGTAGAAACCTTAGGGATGATGGTGAAGTTCGTGTCGCCTGCTTTAAAGTTCACCGTGGGAGCATCTGCAGGGTTCTCGGTTGTCACTCGCACCATCTTGAGTGGCTTGTGACTTTCACCTTCAAAGCGGACAGTGGAACCGAGAGGTGCTGTCGCTCGTGATTCTTCACCATCCAGTGGCATGACCAGTGGCCCGACTTCGACTTTGCCAATGCTGCCATAGAGGTAGCCTGGTTCAGAATGGTAGCGAACCAGTTTCTTTAGCGTAGGCAGTGGTTTGACATCGACCTTATACCACGGAGTAGCGATGCTGGTGATACTGGCCCGCAGCCGCATCGGGCGTTCGACTTTCTTGAAGTCGTACTGGAAATCGTTGCTGGTTGATTGTCGCTTGAGTTCTGGTTGGCCTCGCTTGGCTCGGCTGCGATTGCGTTCATCCGATTCCAGGTTCTCAAACTCAAGCGTTAATTTGTCGGGTACGATGAGCTGTCGGAACGACTTGCGACTGGCGAACCGGGTCTGGTTGGCTCGGGTTTCCAGATCAGTAAAGAAAGCCTTGCTTTGTGCGACGACTCGTTGGCCCAGCGATTCCGCAGACTCTTCGCTGGCATAGTTCTTAAGACGCTTGGCGAGATCACGGATGGCGAGCTTCTGCCAGCTGGCGGGAAGCAGTTGCCGTTCTGCTTCGGGCATAGCGAAGGCTGGCAGATCGCGATCACGATCATAGGCGATCTTCTGTAACACCGTCAGTGGTGGCAGTGGCGAAGGCAAAGCAAAGCTGCTGAGCCGGAACATACTCAGGCTGAAGTCACCAGCCACTGGGCGAAGTGTAGTCAGCCCTTCCAGAACTCGCTGAGCATCGGCACTGGTCAGCGAGGCTGCTGCAGCTAATGCTGTCTTCTGCTCTTCCGGGTTCAGGCCCTTCAGCTTCTCAGGCAGGAACTTTTGCAGGCTCTCCGGCAATGGAGCATTCTGCTGACGGTTCTCCCAGAGATGATCTTGGAGTTTCTGAATCAGCCCAAGTCCCAGCTCGCGTTGCAGTTTGGGATTGGCCTCACTGAGTTGGCTCTCCAGTTGATCGAACGAGAACTTCTGCCAGGCTGCAGGGAGCACACCTAGGAAATCAGGCTTGCTGTTTAGTCCGTCCAGTTCCCAGGCGGAAGAACCACCAGCAAGGTCAGCAGGAACGAGTGGTCGCCAGCCTTCACTTACTGTTCGATCAGCCAGGGCCCACTTGGCTGAGCGAACAACCACTTTCAGTTCGCTACCAAAAGGAACAGCTTTGGTTCGGTCACTGAAGTCAGCTAATTCCATAACGGTAGAACGTGGCCAGGTAACATTCCGCCAGAGTACACCTCGTTCGAGGAAGGTGGCCACTACTTCAGGCAGAAACAGCAGACCAAATACAGTCAGGACAATGCAGCCTGTAGCAATGGCAAGCAGTTGACGAAGCCTGGGTTTGTTCAGGGTTGCATCGGTGTCGATGGAACTGATGCCACGTTCCGCATCGCGGGTGGTGGTTTCGAGCATACTCGGGCTGTAACCCTGTTCACGGGCTTTGTCCCAATCATGCAGTTCGACAGCGGTGACGAACTTATCCCCCAGCTCTTTCGAGAATCGGCGTTCCAGTAGCATCGCCAGATCAGAAGTCGTGATTGATCGAAGCAATCGGGAGAAGAGAAACCGGTACAGCAGATAGCCGACACCGGCGATCAGAATCAGCAGGGCACCAGATCGCAGGAACGTTTGAATGCTGGGCGAACCTTCCCGGATGTAATCAAAACCGAGCAACTTGAAGAGAAAGCCCCAGTCGATCAAGAGGCCAACGAGTGCCCACACAACACAGGCAATCACCACGAGTGAGATCGACTCGAGAACGATGTACCGTCTGATGGCCGACTGCAAGCGCGCTAGGGGCTGCTGCAAGGTCGCGGGAAGCGCCTTGGGCATGGTCTTGCGTTCTGGTGCCATCGTGGACAATGCGGTTCTCCGTGGGCTTAAGCCAATCGCAGCAGTTTACGAGTCAGCCATTCTGCACCCAGCAAGGTTGCCACTAACAGTAACGCCCAGGCAGGTCCGCTGGCAAGGTCAGGATTATCCAGATGCTGGAACACCGTGATGCCTTTATCCCAGAGATCATAGACGCGACCTTCGGAAGTGAACGGCACGATGTTGCTATCCAGACATTCCGGTATCCAGTTCACTTGGCTGAGTGAGAAGTAGAGACGATCCAACTCATTTTCAGGCGTGAGGGCAGCTGCGACACCACCCGGTGCGTTCTGAGCATCAGTCAGCATGCGTTTCTTCGATTCAGCAAGCGCTTCGAGGAACGCAGGTCGTTTGGCTTCGTTGAGCAGCTTCACTCCCTGGCTGGGGGAAGCGAGCCGATGGAGCAGGGGATGATCCGGACGGACATCATCCCGTTCGGGGTCACTGGTCTCGACAATGAAGTTGGCTGTGAGTTTTTCACCTGTACCAGGCACACGCAGTTCGACGTTGTATTTACCTGCTGACTTGACAGCAAAGCGTGTCGCGAAGGAACCCGGTTTGCCTGCATCAGGCTGCATGGGCAAGCCTTCCTTCCAGGCTTTCGGTGGTTCAGCAAGCGATGGTGGTCCGTTCACCTGAAGCAGAATCGGTGTCTTGGGATCAGCAGCGAGCGGACGCAAGCTGTTGTCGAGCAGTTCTGCTTCGACGAGTACCGGATCCCCTTCGCTGTGCCTGCTGCTGACCATCAACAGACCGCGTGATGATTCCCGTTTGCCCATAGCACGAAGCAGCTTAGTCCAGAAACGTTCATGGAACTTGTCGCTGAACGAACGGAGTCGGTACGTTTCACCAGAGCCGATGTAAAAGACGTTGCCCTTGCCCGATTTGGAGAGAACGAAGAATGGCTGGCGTTCGCCGTTGGGTGTTTGGGCCTTGCGATTCGGGTCGCCATAGCGGGCGAGCACCTGGGCACCGGGGCGAACCTGTTTCACGGGAAAGTAGCTGAAGAAGCCCCGGATCGATGGAAGTTCGACCTGGTTGGTTTCGTTGTTGCGAACTGCTCCGAAGAAGAGTTCCCAGCCATCGAAGAACTTGGCTGGCGTGCTGCTATCGGTCAGTTCGAGGTAGGGCTGGCTGGCTGCACTCGGATCCCAATTGAGAGCCCACGGTTCTTTGTTCGAACGATCCAGAATGTGCAGGGCATCGGGGGAATCATCGAAAACCACAGGGTAGAGACTTTGTACGGTATTGAGTTCAGGATCACGCACCAGGTTGAAAGTGTGAACCGGGCCAGCGATGGTGACCAGCCCGCCACCCTGTTCCTGTACCCAGCGACGCAAGAGCTCCTGCGACGATTCACGTGCATTGCCTTCTTCTTTGGAAAGCAGGTATCGCCAGTCTGGGTCGAAGGCAACGAGGACATCGTAGTTGCCGAGGTTATAGGGGTCGGCATCGCGTGCTCGCAGTTCCGTGGGAAAGCGTTCGAGCAGCCTCTTGGGGTCGATGTCCTGCACGGTGCCACTCTGCATGGATTGCAGGCAGACGCTGAACTCGAACTTGTCCGCTTCACGGCTGAGCAAGTTGCGAACGAACTGATACTCACGTGTAGCAGCAGAGGCAAAGAGCAGTACGCTGAGCTTGCGTTCTTCCACTTTGACGATGACAGGCTCTTCGGAGGCATTGTCGGCCCGGGTTCGTTCTCCAGGAAGAGCTGCGATACGGGCTTTGAATTTCCAGTCGCCTTTGATCTTCTTTGGATTGGTGATGCGGAACTCAGCGGTGCCTCGGGTTTGCTTGCCGGCGCTCTGGATGAGGTTGATCTGTTGAGCGGGGAAATCTTCGGACTTCTCACCGGGACGTTCGACTTGAAGTACGACCGATGCAGCTTGGCCCGCAGAAAGGTTGTCTCCTTCTAGTGCAACACGCACCGGGAAGTCGTCTTCGGGCTGCACTCGTGTAGGTGCTAGTACATCCACCAATCGTAGATTGGGGATCGACTGAGCGATACCCATACCCACGGTGAAGACGGGAACATTCTCCTTGCGAGCCAAGGCCATCGCTTCGGCCAGGTCCTGACTGGATCCTGCGGTGGGTTTGCCATCGGAGAACAGGATCACACCTTGCAGGTTGCCCTTTTCCTTTTGCAGCACATCTCGCAAAGCCAGCCCGGGATTCGTTCGCTGGGTGAGCCTGGCTTGTGTGACCTTCTTATCAAGTTGGTTACGTTCCCAATTGGTGACGAGTGAAGCAACCCGGTTGGATTGTCCTACGTTCTGAGCCGCTTCGGCATCGCTGGCAAGCTTGGCAAGGTCGCTGATCACTTCTGAACCAGGCAACTCATCCCATCCGGTACGCAGTGATGGTTGTAATTGCTGCTTCCATAAGGAGAATGCCGGTCGGTTCGCAGCAGAACCAATGAGCCAGGGCTGTGGATCAAGCGTTTCGCCGAATCGGTAGCAAACGAGAGGGTTCTTTGCAAGGAGTTGTGCCAGAAAATCGGGCGGAGTGGCTCCACCGGGTGTGGCGGGTACCGCTTGCTTGAGTAACGCCAGCAGTTCCTCCTGACGGGTAAATCGCATCTCGCCCGGTTCGTCACTGCTGACGACATCGCTCACTTCAGTCACGCTGGCTGAAGTGTCGAATAGCAATGCCACCTTCGATTGTTGTTCGCTGTAGGTCACCTGCCGCATCGCGGGCAGAAACCAGATCGTCGTCAGCACCAGGTAGGTGAGGATTCGCAGACCGGCGAGGATAGCTGACCACTTTGGACCAATGGTCTTGCTCTCACGGCGATAGGTGATGACGACGAAGACAAAAGCCAGGATCAAGAGGGGCGTGATGATAGCCAGCCACCAGTAGCTATCGAAGCTAAGAGGGTAGCCAAAGAGTTCGGCTGGTTCCTCCAGTCGCCTCCAGATGAATTCCATACGTCGTTCGGCCGTCGGCCCCATGTCTTATCCCAAATGGTGGCTGAACTTCATCGCCAGGTATTGTTCTGTGATCAACAGACCCATGAACAACAGAAGTACCCAGGAATATTCCGACCAGGAGTGTGATTGCAAGGCATCCAGTGCCTGGCTTTCCAGTGCGTTGTTTACGAACCAGGTCTTCCCTTGCACGTATTCGCGAGCTTCGGTGATAGGCGTTTTCGATGGTCCCTTACTCAGCCCATCAATCAGTGCATCACGCATCTGATCTTCGGAAAGCCGATTCAGATCACCTTCCTGACGCACATCGAGGTTGAACGAGAGCGGGCGTTCTTCAGGCATCTTGCTGGTATCGAGGTTGATGCTGGCTTCGTTCTTAATCTCTGATGGTGCCGAAGAGGTCGCAGACGAGACTTGGTTGAACTTGAGCCGATACTGCCCGGGCCCCTTGATAGGTTGCACTTTGATGAGCCAATCGAACTGCTCTGCTGTTTTGCGGTCATCTGCTGGAATAGTATCGCTGACCGTCTTGGTTTTCTCCCCATTGATGGTATCAACCTTGGCTGGCTCTTTGTCGTTGTCGCCTTGGTACCAGACTTCGACTTGTGGATGATAGCGATCCTTATCTAGTCGTACTTCCAGAGGCAGCCCGGTGATGATGGCAGAACTGGTGAGTTCTGCTGAACGGGACTGTGCAGCCAGGTGTTCCTGCAGGCCAAGCATCATCGGGACGAAGAAGAATTGAGCCAGGTCACCGGTGGCCATGTCGTGCCAGCCGTAGTCTTTGCCCTGGATGGCAGTGGGTGATGCGGGAAGCAGGAATGCCACGACCCGTCCTGGTTTGCTGCCACCCGTGACAGGGGTCTCCACGACAACTGGGTCGCCTTGCTGCAGCAGATCAAGGAAGTCTCGCAACTTCTTCTGCAGTTCGGTGTGCTTCTTGTCTTTCCAGAAGATAGCCGCAGCAGGTTCGCCGAGTGCTCCGTTCAGTGCATCAATGAGTTCCCCCTTGCGGGCCTTCTTTTTGTCAGCATCTTCGATGCTGGTTTGCAACTTGCCCACATATTGCGAGAGTTTGCCTTCAGGTACCTCTCCAGCGACAGCTCCCAGTTCACTGGCCAGCGAACCAGCCTGATCGCGATAGAGGGATAGAGGTCGACGGTTCATCAACTGTACCAGCACATCATACCCTTCAGTTGGCTTCCACTGGGGATCAATACGGAAGTAGCGGTTAATGTGGATGAAGCGGGCGAACGCATCGGCAATGTCGCCAGTGAACGGGAACGCAGGGTGTATCTTCAAGAAGCGGAGCTTAGCGAAGTAGTCGTCCTTATCAGGCTCTTCGTCGATGAACGTACTGCTCTTGCGACCTTCGGGATCAGGTTTCAGCAGCAGTGGAACCGGGAAGATACCTTTGCCCTTCTGGTAGAGCTTGTCGTTGAAGCTGGCAACATTCGTACGTGGGCCAAGGAACCAAGCCAACGATCCACCTTGTCTGACATAGCGATCCAGTGTGCGCAGTCCCTCTTCGTCCAGGTCGCCTTCACTTCGGCCTACACCAGCGATGTTGAGTACATAGACGGCGGTATACTGGGCAAGCGTTCGTTTGCCCGTCAGTTCGTGCGGAGTGATGACATCGGCCTGGATGCCTGTGCGGGCAGACCCGGTAAGGGCAGCGTTGACGTAAAGCCAATCAGCCCCGGTCTGCGAACTGCGTGCTTCCGGATCAATCACGAGGACATTGATCCGCGAACGGAGTTCCACGCTGGTGTACCGCACATCATCCACAGGCAGATGATCACGATCTTCGGAATCCACCAGACGGGCGGTCAACGCCTTGATGCCAACCGGCTCTTCGCTTCCATACTCGAGATTGAGAACAATCGTTCTTTCTTCACCACCAGCAAGACGATCGATGCTGCGTTCGAGCTTGATGATACTGTTGCTTGCCAGCGATAGTTGTGCCTTGCTGTGTTCAGCGGTATCGAAGTTCTTCACAGTGATGTGGACATCGAACGGGAGGCGAGGAGTGACGACTCTTAATGGTTGGTCGGAAAGTGAAGTAACACTGTCGGGTGTACGGCGAGGTTTGACCACGATGTTCACTATCGAGAGATTGCCATGCGAAGCTGGCGCTACACCAGTGGCATTGGTTCGTTCTGGCTGGGCCACATCATGAAGGTGTATCTTCACCTTGCCCTGCTTGGACAGATCGCTGAGCAGCTGGTAGGCCTCATCACCCGCACTTTGCCAGGTGATGGTACGGAAGTCGCTGAAGAGGTGCAGGTGCTTGCGTCCTTCTTTCGCTGCATCAAGATGTTTGACCGCCTGCTGAATGGCAGTAAGTGGGAGCGTGGCCTGGCCGGTAGGCTTCATCTCGTCGAGACGATCCTTGAGTTTTGCTGCAACATCTGTGGTCAGCCTTGTACCTTCAGGCTTTTCACTGGTGAGTGGCGTACCCAGTTCGGGGGTAGAGGGTTTGGACCAGGTCAGCACCGTCCAATGATGGGTACTGTTGCTGGATGCTTGAGCAGCGGCCAGATCGCTTAAGAGTTGGGTACCTCGTTTGAAAGCAGATGGGCCATCCGGACGACGAGGATCGTCCATATCGTTCATCGAGAAACTATCATCAAGCAGCATCACATGATGATGGAGTGAGCCCGACTCGTTGCCACTGCCACCCAGGAACCAGAGTGGTCTGACGATGAGCAGCACCAGCAAGGCAATCAGCAGGCAACGCAAAAGTAGGAGAAGCAACTGCTCCATGAGGACTTTGCGTTTGTTCTTCTTCACTGCTTTCAGGAGGAATTCCATCGCGGCCCATTCGATTCGCTTGTAACGCAAGCGATTGATCAAATGGATGATGATGGGCACTGCTATGGCAAGCAGCCCCCACCAGGCGAACGGATTCATCACAGTTTCAAGCATGCGGACGGTGTTTCCTGAAGACGAAATCCATGATTACTTTCTGCCTCGGAGCGCCATGCGGGCGGCCAGGAACCGGGAGAGAACTGCATCCAGGTAGTCGCTGGTGCGAACCATCGCATACTCCACCCCGCGCTTGGCACAGCCTCGCCGTACTTCGTCGAGATACTCCTTGAGTGCTTCGAGGTACCCTTCACGCAAAGCCCGTGGATCACACACCAGTTCCGGCATGGCTTCCATGCCCAGGAATTTGGTTGTTCCCTGGAACTCGAAATCGACTTCGTCACTATCGAGTACGTGAAAGACGATAATGTCATGCCGACGATGCGAGAGAAGATCAAGCCCCTTGAAGAAGCTCTCACGGTCGGTGAAGAGATCTGAAATAAGTATCACCATACCCCGACTGGGCAGACTCTCGGTGACCCGGTTGAGGATGCTCTGCAGGTTGGTTTTCTCAGTGGGCTTGCTGACGTGCAATGTTTGCAGCACTGCATCGAGATGCGTCATCTGGCTACGTGCAGGGACAGCATGCCGCAGCTGTCCGTCAAAGGTGGCGCATCCAACGGCATCGCCTTGGTGCAGTAACAGGTAGGCAAGTGATGCAGCCATCGTGCAGGCGTAGTCGTATTTGGTCAGCGGCCCGTGGCCGTATCGCATCGATTCACTGACATCCACCAGCAGCATAGCCCGCAGGTTGGTTTCCGCTTCGAACTGCTTGATGTAGAAGCGATCTGTCTTCGACCATACTTTCCAGTCGAGGTGGCGAATATCGTCGCCCGGTGTGTAGTCGCGATGCTGAACGAACTCGACCGAGTGGCCGAAGAACGGGCTCTTATGCATGCCACTGATGAACCCTTCGACGACATGCCTGGCTCGCAAGTCGAGGCGAGAAATCTTCGCCACCGCTTGTGGGCTGAGGAAACGTCGGGGATCGCTGGCTGTTGTTGACAAAAGGTGTCCTCGTAAAGAGATGAGCGTCCAGTTGTCAGATTACGTTGCAAAGATCTTCTGGAACCTTGCATCGCGAGAGAGATCGCTTTCCTTGAGAGGTGTATCGTTCACAATGCGTTCGACGACTTTGTCTGGAGTCACTCCCTCAGAAACTGCAGCGAAGTTAGTGAGGATACGATGACGCAGCACAGGCAGCGCCAGCGCAGCCAGATCTTCGGTTTGCACATGGGTGCGGCCATAGAGCAGGGCACGAGCCTTGGCACCCAGGATCAGGAATTGCACGGCACGGGGGCCTGCACCCCAGTCGAGCCAGTTCTTGACATAATCAGGGGCACCGTCTTGTGTCGTGCGGGTTTGCCGAACCAGGGCCAGAGCATAGTTGATAGCGTGATCGCTGACGGGCACTTTACGAACGAGTGACTGCAGCGAGAGAATCTCGTCACCAGAAAGAACCGGTTGTAGTTCTTCCACAATCTGCCCGGTAGTGCGACGAGCAATCTCGAACTCTTCATGAAAACTCGGATAACTGACGTACACCTTGAACATGAAACGATCCTGCTGCGCTTCAGGCAGCGGATAGGTGCCTTCCTGTTCGATAGGGTTTTGTGTGGCCAGTACAAAGAATGGACTGGGGAGTTGATGTCGTGTTCGCCCCACAGTTACCTGTCGTTCCTGCATGGCTTCCAGCAGAGCAGCTTGGGTCTTCGGTGGCGTTCGATTGATTTCGTCAGCCAGGATCATGTTGGCGAACAGCGGCCCGGGAATGAACTTGAACTCACGTCCGCCTGTCGTGCGATTCTCCTGAATCACTTCGGTGCCAGTGATATCGCTAGGCATCAAATCGGGTGTGAACTGGACACGGCTGAACTCAAGCGATAGACATCGAGACAAAGTGCTGATGAGCAACGTCTTAGCTAGGCCTGGAACACCTTCGAGGATGACGTGTCCCTTGCTAAAGAGCGCAATGAGGAGTTGTTCGATGACAGCATCCTGACCCACGATAATGCGTGCCAGTTGTTTCTTGATGCTGGCGAATGCCTCCTGCAGTTTCTTGGCTTCACCGATGTCGTCTTGAGCCAGGCTCTTTTCCTTCGTCACCGTATCGCTCATGCGTATTCTCGTTTCGCCGTGAAGTGTTCTTGTTAGGTTGATAGTGGCAGGCTGCGGAGAGTCCAGTGTGTTTTCTCTATCGTTGATAAATCGGTAGATGTCCCTTATCCAGTTGCATAATGATCAGATGCAATGCAGTGGAATAGACCGGGCCGACAGCACCCGAGTTCCATGAACCATCGGGTGATTGTTTGTTGGCAAGATAATCAAAAACGGTTTCCCGGTACCTGCTCCATTTGAGAAGCTTCTTCTCACCATCAGTTTCCTTCTTGGCGAGGTCAGGCCGCATCTTGGCGTGCCGGTCTTCACCAAGGACGTAGAGAACTTGCGAGTAGTAAAGGTGGGTGTATTCCCAATGGCCAAAACTGTCGCGACCCGTTTTGTCGATGGGGATGTACTTCTGGCAGTAGTTGATCCACTTCAGTGCCAATTCGTTGTTGTACTCTCCAGAAGAGAACAGACAGCACACGCCGGCAGCAGTGAGTGGTGGCCTCACGCCACCGCCTCCACCACCGCGCAGGCTGTAGGTAACGCCTGCTTCTTCGGTCATGGCTTCACCGGTGCGGTTGGCAATCACGGACGACTTGCGTAGATATTCGCCAGCTTTTTCGATCACTTCCTTCGGAACTGGGATGCCTGCGTTCTTGCATGCACGCAGTGCTTGGAGTTGCGTGACGGTGACTGAGCCTTCATCGAAATCGGCACCTTCCTTGGCAGTGAGATATCCCCAGCCGCCCAGTGGTGTTTGAGCGTGTCCAATGAAAAGGACTGCTTGCGTCAGCACTTTCTCGAGTTCCTTACGACGGGCACCATCAGGCTCTTCACCATAGACCTGGGCCAGAAACATGGTTGCAAAGCCATGGCCGTACATGTATCGCTGCTGTTCCCGCTGATCATCATTACGACCGATCAACCCTGTTTTCTTGGTGACCCGGCTAAGTAGATACTCGACAGCGAGTTCGATTTCTTTCGAGTACTTGCCCTGAGTCATGGTGCTGCCTTCAGCCAGTAGCGCCATGCCGGCAAGAGCAGTCATGGGGATAGGATGCGAGCCACCCGGCGCCACTTCCCAGTGACCATCGCGTGCCTGGTTCTTGGCCAGCCACTGAAGTCCAGCTTCGATGTTCTGTTTGTACTTCGCCAGAATGCGCTGGGTTTCGAGATCATCCTTGGGTAAAGGGTCATCCGCAGGCAACCTGGTGGCCAGTAGCAGTGTGATACCCATGAGAATCAGAAATGGGCGGAGCATCTTATTCTCCTCGCTTTTTGCCGGCTGTCATGGCCTCAGCCACCAGTGTGAACGAGAGCGTCTGCATGGGTGATTTCAATTCGACTTTGCCTGAATGCTGATCAATCAGCAATTCCTGGAAACCGATATTAGAGGTCACACGGTCGTAGTAGCCATCAAAGTCAGGTTTGTCACCGACGGCAATCAACTTGCCTGTTTGCTTGGAGAAGCAGTGCATCTCGTTCTGCAACTGATTGCCCCGTTGTCGATTCAGCATCATGTTGACATTGATATTGTTGGGGTTGGCGTTTCGCATTGCCCGGTCTGCTTCGGTCAGTTTACGAGTGACTGATGAGCACAACAGGAAAGGCAGTTCCTGAAAACGCTGAGTAACTACATAATGCAGACGCAGGTTCTCCTGCCAGATCACTTGACCGTTTGCCCTGTCGAGGCAGGCAGCGGGGCCATGCACTGGCACACTGCGTAGCCACTGGAATTGCTCGACCAAGGCATAAGAATCCATGTCACTGATATCAATGCCTGCCCAACGGAGGATCGATGGAGGTTTCACTTCCATGCTCTTGCAGAAGAACAAGTAACATTCGTTTTCGTCCATCACCACATTGGCTTGTTCGAATTTACCAGTCAACGGACTGATCTTGCTTCGAAGTTCAACCTTTCCCGAGTGGAGATTCAGTAGTTGGATGTCGCCTTCACGACTGGCAAATCCCGTCAGATCGTTCTGTTGCGATTTCAGCAGAATGGCGTCCGCTGGCAACGCTTTCGTCCAGACATTCTCGCCAGTGAGTGGATCAACGAGCCCAAGCTGCTCTGAACCATTCGGGCTTGCTTGCTTGATGAGTAAATGTCTACCACTTCTGGCCAGAGCGGAACGAAACTCGGATGCAATCTCACGTTTGACAGGAACAATTGCGCCATCAAGTAGGCGAATCGCAATAATTTGATCTTCCGCTCGACGCCCCACTTTTGATGGAATCAGAATGACATAGTCTTCATCACCGAACATCTCGATGCTCGGACTCACACCGTAGCGACTCCAGAGGCGAGCGCCGGTTTGCGGATTGATGCAGACCAAGCCTTCGTTCTTGATGGACATCACCAAGCGTTCGGCTGATCCCGGGCCATAGGTGCCCATTAATTCAAAGGTACCGGTCTGCAATTGATTCTCAAAACGACCAGGAATTTCCCTCGAAGGGAAGGTTTGTATTCCCTGATTGTTGATGGAGTTATCCGCAGAGGATTCCCCCATTACATTGAACGACCAGACTTCCATCTTCTTGATTGGATCGAACCCTACGATGCGGTTGCTCCAGGCGAAAACCATGACATTGCCACAGTACTTAATCGTAGGCCAGACTCTTTCCTGATTCCTTATGCCCCCGAAGTTCATGGTCGGGTACGAGAAGTTCCATTTGTTGATGAGTTCTTTCTTTTCCACCAGATCGCGAACGATGTAAGTACTGCGAAAGGTGCTGTTGGCATCGGTCAACACCTGCAAGCTGAACCTGCGAAGATGCGGCGGGGGCTCTTCCGAGGGCAGGAAGTTGGCAGTGTACTGCATTTGATTGTTGCCGCCATGGCGCGTCAGTTGCATCTTGTCGATGCTAAATTGCTGCAGGTTGGAAAGCCCCTGACGATCATCCAGGTATGGGAGGAATCGCTTGTCGGTTTGCAACTCCAGATAGAGTTGCCTGCCGGTCTTGCCATCACGAATGACCACGTCAGGGTACTTTTTGGACAATATCCGATAGAAGTAGGCAGCGTTCTCCATTTCGTTGAGACGAATGTTGAGCCGGGCCAGCATATCGTAAGCTTTACCCGCCATGACTGGTTGCGGTACATCGAGCAAAGGAAGTAGCCAAAGCACTGCTTCGCTGAAATTCTTCTTGTCGATGAGTGTTTCAATGAACTGCAATTGTGCCTGATGGCCTGTGGAATTCAGCGTGCCATAGAATTCGACGAAGGCCTTGTATGCCTCCGGGCTCTTTTCCTTCTGAATAGCCAGCCACTGCTTTTCGATGGCTTCATCGAAGGCTGTGCGAAGTTCCGGCTTCAGCCGCTTCGTCATGGCTTCAGCCTGAGCTAGTGCCCAGACCTTCGGTTGCACACGTACCAGTGGATCGTCCGGGCTGGCGATGAGCTTTTCATCCAACAGGGCGAATGCGTGCAAGTGGCCCAATGCTTCCGCAATCCGTCCTTGTGTTTCACGACCCTTGGCCATCAGCCTGTAGAACCGCGCCTGACGATCCTGGAGAGCAGTTCTTTCTTCAGCTGACAAACCTTCTCTGGAAACGGAAACCGTCATCGTCTCAAGCTCAGGGACAAGTTTCTCATGCTTATTGAAGTCCTTCTCCAGCACACTCATGAGAGTATCAGTTAGTTTGGCTTCACCCTTAAACTTGATCTCCAGCGATGGATTGGAGGCGAGACCAGCACGGTAGTCATTCATCGCCCCTTCCACATCATTGGCTTGCCAGCGGATTTCGCCACGATCGATGAGGGCACCGGGGTCACGTGGATTAGTTTTCAGCCGCTCTGCGATTTGTCGTTCCTTCACTAGTTGAATGGGGTAGACCAGTAGGTGTTGATGATTGAGCGAAACCAGATGCTCACCAACGAGTGCAAGATTCCCCAATTGTTCCTTGTGTCGAGCTTTATGTCGAGCGGTGATGGCACCCGTTTTCAACGAAACACTGACAATCTCGTTGCTTTTAGTGGGTAGGAAATAGGTGTCTTCGTTGGCAATGCCTCGTCCAACTGGTATGCCCGTTTCGGCATTCCAGAGTCTTTTGCCTGTCTGTAGATCAAGAGCGTGTACATTCTGCTTGCCCGCCAGAATCACTGCATTGTCGAATACACCACCCAGGTAGGAGTCAGGAGGAAGTGGATCTTTGCTGGTATCGACGCGGCTGGCAGACCAGCTCAGGGTGCCATCGCGAAGATTGATCACATGCAGCGCATCACCATCAGGCGGAGCCAGCAGTACCTTTCCTTGTGCAATCACTGGTGCAGAGTAGGACCAGAGCGAACCACGAGTAGGTGCTTCAAGACCGCGAGGCATTCTGCCGAGTACACGGAAATTCGGTCGAAGATCAATTTCGTTGCTGTCTGTAACAACCGTTTCATTTTGATAGTTGAACGCCCAGACGAGTGTACGGGTCAGCAGATCAACACCAATCACTGCGCCAGCATTGGTGGGGCATACCAGAATGCCATCGCTGTAGGCTAACGTTGCAGCTTGACTACGACGTACAGGATCTTCCAGCAGTTTGCGGTCTACCACCCCTAACGGTTGAGACCAGACGAGTTCAGCCTGGTAGACGAATTCATCAGGAGAATTGGGTTTGGGAGTCTTGGTGTTTTGCAGGCAGAGCAGTTTGATTTCAGCACCACTCTCTGCCAGAACATACAGCTTGTCTCCCAGTGGTAGCGGCGGTCCGAGGAAGTATGTGTCTGAGAAGGGCTGGTTTTGCTTAGGAGTTCCAATCGACCAGGCAACTCGACCGCCTTCAATGTGATAAGCATTCAAATGATTGCAGGAGCTATAGTCCCCCTGACGACTCCCCATCTGAGGATTTCGATTGAAGTTACCTCTCCAGGTGACTCCACTTGTTTGCACGTTCGGCGGAATGGCTGCATCTTCCACACTATAAACAAATTCGCTATCAGCACTCAGCGTACCGAGCAACGTGTTCTCAATAATGATGCTGGAAGCTGATTCGCGATAGGTACTGAGATAGGAATGCGTTTCGGGGTCAGTGTTATTCTGGGTTCGTAATGCCGCTGCAAAGCTGACGTCTGATTTGTCTTCCCACTCCAGTACACCAGTTTTCAGGTTGATCGCAGTAATTCCTTCTACTGTGCGGTAGATGACCAGGTCACGAACGATGAGCGGATGGAAACCCTGGATGACGGGAACGCCCATGCTGGCAAGCTTCCTGCTGGCATTCTCTATTTCCAACCGTGCCTGCCCAGGTTCGCTGGTGGCTACGGGAGGGAACATGGGTTCCATGAATGGCGAGGTACTGCTGCTTCGGGCTGTCCGGTCTGGGCTGCCCATGAAGAGTCGCCATTCATTCTGGCTGACCATCAGTCGGGAAGTATTGCTGGCTTTCAGTGATGTTCGTAGTTTCTCTTCGTCCCAAGATCGCACAGGTCCTGGCAATCTGTCGTTGCTGTTCTTGAGCTTGGTTTGCAGTAATGACCAGGCCTTGTCACGGTTGGCTCCATCGCCTGATCGTTCAAAGGCTATCGCTGCTTTGTAAAGCGTTGGAATGGTCAGATCGCTGGCAACGCCATCTCGCCCGAGCAACCGTTCGAAGCAAAGCGCTGCGACGATGTATCGTCCATGATCCAGATGGTATGACCCCAGCCAGGCTGCTGCTTCAGCACCGGCCTGAGTATGTACGTACTTGAGTGCTACTTCAGCGAGCTGTTGTGGGTTAGCTTGAGCTTTCGCTTGCTTGAGAGCCAGCTTGGCGACGGAACCAAACTGCTGCTCATAGAACCGCTTGCCTTCCGGTGGCAAGCTGCCGAGCAAACGGTTGGCTTCGGCACGAACGCTGACCCGTCGGCCTTTGTCGCTGTCGCTTTCCTGCAGGAAGTTGTCTTCGCTGGCATCAAGCAGTGATTGCAGAATCTTGACCGCACTCTGCCAATCTTGAGTATCGATGAATCGCTTGGCTTCTTCCACCTTGCGACGGGCGCGGGGATCAACAGGTAATCTGACACGCTGGTTATTGTTGTCGCGTGAGGGTTCGTTGCCAATCTGACCGACCATTCCTACCCGGCCATTGATCACGATCTGACCTGCACCTGCCCGAATTTGAATGGGGGGAGGCTGTACTGGAAGTGGTTGTGCTTTTGGCGGAGCCTGAGGTGCCTGAGCTGAGACAATTCCGATGGCGATCGTGCTGGTGAGTGAGCCCAGTATTCCCCAGCGACGCCAGCGTCCCGCAGCGTGTGATGTTCGCATGACTTCCTCTCAGGCAGTGCCTGCTTCTACTAGAAGGATAAAGCAGCCCAGCCCAGAATGCAATCAGAGATCAGAGAAGATAGGCAGGATGTGAGCAGGCCATGAGAGGTTTGGAAAGCTTGCCTGGCTCATACCATCAAATTTCTCTCCAGTATTAAGACGACTGGAAGGGGCTGTAGTTTGGTAGTACTTACATCATCGCGGTGTCTGCGGTCTGTCTTTGTCGTTCAGCATTCTCTCGATATTTTTGAGACTCCCTTCGATTCGCTTATTAGACGGAAAAGCGACGAGCAGGTTCTCAGTTAGTTTCTTGGCAACTTTGAACTCTGCCGTTGCTGCTTCACGTTGGTTTGCTGCGATAAGAGAGTAGCCGAGCTGTTGATGCATGCTCGATACAAACAAGGTGGATTCAATGGACGCGAATTCTGATTGATTGAGCTTCTTGGCTAACTCCAGGGCCTGGCGTAGTGGGGTGAGTTGATTCTCATAGTCCTTGAGTACTCGAAAAAAGTAGTAAACCGACATGTGTGAGTAGATGGTACTGTAGATATGCTCTTTCCGATCTGGATAGAGTGCCATCATTTTCTCATGGAAGGCAATTGACTGAGAGAGGTTACCAAATTGCTCATCTCGGCGAGATCTTCTTCGAGGGTCCTCTTGCGAACCAATTGCACCTGCCAGTAAACCATAGACTTGTGCACTCTGGTCATACACAGTTTCGGCACCCTGGAGCTTGGCCAACTTATCGATATGTTCCAGTGCAATACGATAGTTCTCTTCAGCCTGGGGATAGTGACTGAGAGTATTTTGCTGAAACCGGCCGAGCTGACTATGAATCGTGGCGAGAGCTGTGGACAACTCCACTTCTGTCAGTGTGTCCGAAGGCTTCAGGTCCTTCACTAATTTGATCGATTGCTGGAAAGAGACCTGTGCCTTGTCGGCTTCCCTGTTTTGGGTTTGCCAATCACCTAATATTTGCAGACAACGTGCCTGTCGGATTTTGAGAGCATCATTCGAATAGGTGTGTTTGGCCAGTTGTTCGAAGTACGGCAGTGTTGCTTTCTTCAGTACGTTTTGGATTTCAACATTGATCGGATCGTCATACCGCCAGTACCTACCCATCTTGTCGAGTATTTCTTCAATCGTTTTCCCAGCGTGATTCAAATCTTGCTTTGCATGATTGCACTCCCTCTGGTCTACCAGTGATTGTGCGATGCTCTCCTGGCGTTGCTGATATTCTCGAACGGCAAACAGTGGCCCGAGAATGGCAGCAACCAGTAACAACAGCAAGGCGATTGCAGCAACAGGGTTGCGTTTGCTCCACTGTCCGATTCGAACGAGACGAGAGATTGATTTGGCTTGAACGGGCTGATCATGGAGAAATCCCAGCAGATCATTCGCTAGCGCCTGTGCCGTACTATATCTCCTGTTCGGATTTTTCTCAATGCTCTTCAGGCAGATGTTTTCCAAGGTTTGCGTAACCGTTGGCTCAAACTTCGAAGGAGGTATAGGCTGCTCGTGTTTGATGAGTTTGATGGTCTCATCTGGTGAAATTGATCGAAAAGGCGGACGCCCCGTCAGCAGTTCATAAAGGATGCAACCCAGTGCGTATGTATCCAGCCTGCTCTCTCGCGGACACTTACCCACTGATGCAAATTGCTCTGGAGCCAAATAGTACAGTGCGTCAATAGACTCGCGAGGGCCGTTGAGATGTTCAACAGACTCAAAGACAGTCAAATTCCCAAAGTCAGTGATCTTGGGTTGATACTGGTCGAGTCCCGAGGATGCATCTGAACCAGGATGTGGTTCAAGAAGGATGCAACCTGGGTTGAGTTGGCAGTGGACGATGCCTTTTTCATGGGCGTGCTGGAGTGCTGAAGTCAGCTGTAAGACGAGTCTCGCACTGGATGAAGCAGACTGAGCCTGTCCGCGAAGGAACTCTGCCAGACTACCTCCCGAGTTATGCTCTTGAACTATATAACTCTGCCCCTCAAGATCTCCCATAGCTTGAATCCTGAGTATGTTCGTATGTTGTGACCAGGCAAGATCTTTTGCTTCTTTACGAAACCGTGCTAAGTCGAGTTCAGTTGCATGTTTGCGAAGTACTTTAATACTAGCCAACCGATTGAACTGTAAATCACGTACGGAATAGACAGTACTGTTTCTGGTTTGCCTCTGCTTGCTCACTATCTCGTAGCCCGGAATATTCGGCAATGGTTCTTGAGTATCTTTTGTGCTGCCTGGCGCTGCAAGTAAGCTGGGAGAGCTCATGACACTAAGTATCCGAAGAGTTCAGGTTCATTGCTTTGCCGCAGCATTGTAACAGAAGCAGAATCAAGGTGTTGTGGGCTTCTCGTAGTGCTTCAGTACTTTTTCCCAATTGATGGATAAGCCTGCATACTTTCTGCTGGATGGGTAGGCGATGACTAGCGCATCCGAGATCTTCTTGGCTTGCCTGACCTGTTCCATGCCTTCCTGACGCTGATTTGCTTTAAGCAAAGCTATGCCTAGTTCCCCTTGTAAAGTGGAAAGATAGAAAGGTGATTCAAGCCAGATGGATCTCGAGTGGTTAACTTTCTTTGCCAGTTCGAGTGCTTTACGAAGTTCGCTGATTTCCTTTTGCTGCTCGTTTTGCTTTCGATAGAAGATCGCTGCATTCATATGTGTCAGTGCTGCATAATTGACTAAGTCATCTCGATGAGAATGCAATTCCATCAGTTTGTGTCGATAGTCAATCGCAAGGAGATAGTACCGCTCTTCTGATCTTGTGATTCCTTCTGGAGATGGCTTTCCAGAGGTCTTTTCACGCTGATCTGTCAAGGAATTGGCTAGTAGGGAGTAGACAATAGCGTACGAGTCGTAACACTTTTCGATACCTTGCAGTTCAGTCAACTTGTCGAGATAATTCAGGCTAATTCGATAATTCTTCTCCGCATTCTGATATTGAAGGAGATGAGTATGTTGAAACCTGCCGATCTCCAAATGCACTGAAGCTAGTGCTTTGAGGTAATCCACTTCCGAGACTGTCTCCGAGGGCTTCAACTCCTTGATAAGCTTCTGCGCTCGCCAGTAGTTCTCTTCTGCTTTGTCGAGTTGCTTGTTCTTGGTCTGCACCATGGCCAACTGCAGCAGACTGCGTGCCTGTCTCAGTTGCAATACATCGGTCGCAGAATCATGTTGCACAAACTGCTCGAGATAAGGAATCGCAAAGGTCACCATTCCTTTCTGCACATCCTCGTAAGCAGGGTCTTCCAGTCGCATGTTCGTCAGCAGCCGATCTAGCATTTCCTCCAGCACCTTGCCCGCCGTGTTCAGGTTTTCGCGGGCACGTTTGCCTTCGACATCTGCCCGGTTGGCCTGGAAAGCAGCTTCCTCTCGCAGTTGATGTTCACGATGGGCCAGCAGGGGACCAACAACGGCTGCAGTGAGCAGTATCAGGAAGATGAGTGAAGCAGCGATGGCCCAGCCGGGGTTGCGTTTACTCCACCGCCAGGCACGAACCAATCGAGAAATCGGTCGAGCCTGTACCGGCTTGCCATCCAGGAACCGCACCAGATCGTCAGCTAACGCTTGTGCTGACGGATACCGCTTGTTCGGATCTTTCTCGATGCACTTCAGACAGATGTTCTCCAGATCGCGAGGCACGGTGGGTTCAAATCGGGTCGGCGGAACCGGTTCCTCATGCTTGATCTGCAGCATCGTATCAATGGGAGACACAGCACGGAAAGGAGGTCTCCCTATAAGCATTTCATACAGGATAATGCCCAGTGCATAGACATCCATGCGATGATCGACAGTCCAATGCCCCGACTGAGTGATTTGCTCCGGGGCCATGTAGCTGGGGGTACCGAGAAAATCACGAGTATTAGTAAGGTGTTCAACCGGATTGAGTTCTTTGGCTATGCCGAAGTCAATGATTTTGGGTACGTAGCGATCCAATCCTGTGGTTTCGTATGAACCAAAATGTGGTTCGAGGAGGATATTCCCCGGCTTGAGATCACGATGGATGAAGCCCGTTTCGTGCGCCTTCTGAACCGCAGTTGCCAATTGCAGCACCAGCCGTGCACTAGTTGGTGCTGCCTGCGCATTGCCTTGCAGGTACTGGGCCAGACTGCCTCCCGAGATGTACTCAAGTATCAGGTAAGGCTGCTCGCCTGTCTCACCGACATCGTATATCTTTGCCACGTTTTCGTGCTGAAGTGAAGCCAGAGAGTGTGCTTCTTTACGAAAACGTTGGCGTTGAACAGGAGTAGCCTTCTCACGTAACAACTTGATGGCTACCGTTCGCTGTAACTTCGTATCACGGGCTGCATAGACTATGCTGCTGCCACCGTGTCCTAACTTGCTGAGCACTTCGTAGCCTGGTATGGCTGGTAGTGTCTCCGATGTCTCTTCGTTACTTACTTTAAGACTGTCAGCGGTCACCACCGCCAGCATCTTCTGCTTAACCTCGACAGGCAATCGAACCTGTTGGGATATGATTTGTAATATCGCACCTACTCTTTCCTGCGTGTCCGGTTGTGTCAGCTCATCGAGTCGTTGGCGACAGTCATAACAGTCTTGTAGATGAACTTCCAACTGCTCTTCTTCATGACCAGACAGTTCATCCGCCAGCAGGCGTTCCCAGTGTTCGGTAACAGGGCAGGGGATGCTCATCGCAAGCTGTTCTCCAGATAGGCCATTTCTGCTTGGAGCAGCTTGAGAATGTTGCTCTTGGCTTTGTAGACCAGTGATAACTTCATCCCCAGTTGTTCTGCCACTTCTTGCGAAGGTTGTTCATTCAACGTCGTCAGCTTGAACGCTTCCCATGTTTGAGGGTTCACTCGCAGCCGCACGCTATCGAATGATTTTTTGAGCATCTCCTCGTCGTACGCTGATTCGATGGAATGAGTGAAATCCTGCTCAGCCTCCAGAGAGAAGAGGTGATGTTCATCGTTCACCATCTTCCACCGAGTGTTTCGCTTGGTACGGACAAAGTCCTGCCAGACGTGTTGGGCAACAGTGCGCAGCCAGGCCCTGAAACTGAGGTTGGAATCATACTCAAAGCTGCGCATCACCTTAGCGAGCCGGAGCAGCACTAATTGGGTGACATCTTCTGCATCAGCATCCTGCAGGCCGAGTCGCTTTGACCATTCGAGGAGATGAGCACCGTAAATACTGACGAAATCGGCCCATGCTCCCTGATTAGCAGGGAATTCACTGAGTCGCCCCAGGAGCGAAACATTGGTTTCCGGAATGTGGTTGACCATCGCCCTCAAATTGCCGGTTGCCGGGGTGCATCATGCATATGGAGAACATCGTACCGTTCACTGAATGAAAAATCTTTCAAAAATCTGCAAATGCGATTCAGGAATGAGCATCTGCCCCCGTATTGAGGGTGAGTATTGGTGTAACCGCTACTGAGCACAGCCAGGAGTGGTACATCAGCAATGAAGTTTACTGGATGGTATCTGCGATGACTTCACGAGTACGCCTGCTTCGCAATCTTGGTGCAGCACTCACGCTGTTGAGCTTAGGCTCCGCTTCAAACCTGGCTATAGCGGGTGATAAAACCTGGGATGGCTTCGCCAACAGTAATTGGGATACCTCCAGCCTGAACTTTGGTGGCACAGCCTGGAATAATGCATCGGGCGATGGTGCCATCTTCAGCGGCACAGGTTTGGGTGTTGTGAACCTGCCCGGTTCGATCAATCTGAACAGCTTGAATCTCACCGCCAACGGCTACACGTTCAATGGAACCGGTCCGCTCAACTTCGTAAGTGGAACCAGTACACTAACGACAGGTGTGATCAACGTCACCAGTGGCACTACCCAGATCAACGTACCGATCACATCGACACAGACTGCAATACAGAAAATTGGGGGCGGGGTGCTGGAGTTGTCGGCCCCTGTTAATGTTAGTGCCAGTGTTCCTCTTACAGTGAATGGAAGTCTTTCAGCAAATTTGATCATTGGAACCACTGCATTTAATGGTTCTGTGAGTGCAGGCACTGTCAAATTAGCAAACTCCAGTGTGCTTCCCAGCACTACCCGTGTGGCTATCGGTTCTTCTGGCACGCTTGGCTCCTCTGCTCCCTATCTGGATATTGGCTCAAACAATGTCACCATCGGTGAATTGCTATTCGTCAATCAGAATCAATCCGGTGCTTGGAATACCCTCCAGAATGCCAATAATGGGGTGATCGGTTCGGGCACCTTGCGGGTGCTTGGTGATATTCATGTCATTGGTGTAGGTTCGCAAAACCCCGGTAACACCATTGCTAGCAATGTTGACTTAGGCGGTGGAACACAGATCATTCGTGTTGGTGCATTGAGCTCATTTGGTCTCAACTCATCTCTGATGTTCACAGGAACAATATCCAACGGCAATATTGTCAAAACCCTAGGCTATACCTCGGCAGGTGTCTTTGGCAGTATTGATGGTTTAAGTTTGTTTGGTAACAACACTTATACTGGTGCAACTGTCCTGAATAGCGGTTCTAGCGTCGCTACTGGAACCAATGCATCTACTTCCATAAAGATTACTGGGCTTGGGGGGCCTGGTGGCAGCCAATTTAGTCTGCAAGGTGCCAACGGCTCTTTCCTCTCGGCTACTACCATTGATGCGACCTCAGGTGGCACATTCATCCTCGATAATAATGCTGCTACGGGTGCTTCAGGCAACAATGTACCGAATAATCCTGCGGCTCAAAACAATAACCGCATTCGTGATGATGCTGCTATTACCTTACGAGACGGTAATTTCACTTACCGAGGGTTGGCAGGTTCCACGACAGCTGCTGAGACCTATGGCAGTCTGAGCGTAACGGGTGGCCATGCAGTTTTCAATATTACTCCAAATAATCTGGGTAGTGCTGCTGTTACTGCTGCTGGTGACTTGACTCTCGATCCTCGCTCGACGTTGCAGGTGACGACTACCACGATTGGTACTGGGAATGCCGGGAATCTCATCGGTGGCAATGCCCGTGCGTTCTTCAATGGAACTGTACCAGCTGCTTCTGGTGGCATTATTCCCCGCATCATCGGTCCAAGTGACTTTGTCCGTTATGATGTCAGCACAGGGATTACACCACTGGCTGCTGGAGACTATTCGAGTACTCTCGCTGCAGGTACCAATGTCAATTTGTCAGCAGCCACGAGTACTGCCGGAAGTGTTTCTATCAATGCTCTGAAAGCTACTGGAACATTTGCCACAACCATCAGCTCAGGCGATACCCTATCTGTAGCTACTGGCATGATGCTCACCACAGGCACACATACCATCAATGGGCCTGGAACTCTTGCATTTGGAAATACCCCAGGCGTGATCTTTGGCTCAACGACTTTTGCAGCCGGGTCTGTCGTCACCGGTACACAGGGCATTCTTCAAGCAACGGGAACGCTAACTCTTGCTGGTGATCTTTCTGGTTTGTCAGGTACGCTTTCCAACATTGGTACTGGCACAACGGCACTGAACACCAATACGTTCACCGGAAATATCGAAGTGCGTCGCGGTACGCTGAATATTGGCACCAACTTGTCTGGTACTTCCCCGATTACGCTGGGTGTAGCTGCAAACGATAGTGACTTGTTCGCCAGTATTCCAACACTAAGCACTGCAGCAGCTGGAAATGGTGCTATTATCAGTAGGCCCATTATTGTGAGTAACGGTGCAACCAATGCAGCTGGTCTTAGTCTGGATCGATTCAGTTACATCACGCTACTACAGCCACTAAGCAATACGACAGGTTCTCAAACCATTAACAGTGACATTACTTTGAACACCAGCCTGAACTTCCAGGGAGGTGGCGGTGGTGGAACAGGCTCAACAACGTTCGGTGGCAACATTACAGGTGCAGGGGCGTTCGTTTTTGCCAACGGACGAGCGACCTTCTCTGGTTCCTATACCAACGACAAAGGTTTCATCATCAACAGCACCGGGTTTACCTCTATCGTAACCTTTGCAGGTGTCGGAGGTGCAGGCCCTATTACGATCAACGGTGGCTCGAATAGTACTTCAGGTATTGCTTATACCACTGCTGCTAATCTGAATAGTGGTCCAATTACCGTTCAGAATGCCACGACGAATGCGCCCACGATCCGCATGCTCGGTAATTCTTCCATCAACAACATTATCAACTTGAATGGTAGTGTCGTTACTGACGTTTCTCCTGCGATCACCGCTACCTGGGCAGGTGTTCTCAATGGCAACTCCAGCCTTACCAAAACTGGCACAGGCACATTGGTATTGAGCAATAACTCCAACACCTACACCGGGCCTGTCACAGTCAACGCAGGCACGCTTGCGGTTAACGGCAATCTCGCCAGCAGTACGAATGCAGTCACCGTCAACAGCACTGGTCGTCTCGGCGGCAGCGGTACTATCGCCCGCAGTGTGACGGTGAACTCTGGTGGTACGCTCGCTCCAGGCAATAGCCCGGGCATTCTTACCATTGATGGTAACCTGACATTGGCCTCAGGTTCAACCTTTGCTGTGGAATTGAATGGCTCAACCATAGGCAGCGGTTACGACAATATCACCGTCAATGGCACCAGTCGTTCAGTCACCATCACTGGCTCGGCCCTCTCCGCAACAACGACGTTGTCGCCCATGAATGCCAGCGATCTGATGTTCATCATGATCTTGAGCGACAGTTCCTCCATCCTTACCGGGAACTTTGCGGGCATCGCCCAGGATGGCTTGGTTAATATCCTCGGCGCCGGGTCAGAACTCTACACTGCCCAAGTCAGCTACACGGGCGACTCCGGCACCAATGCTCTCACTGGTGGCAATGACATCGTCCTTTACAACTTCGCTGCTGTCCCCGAGCCCACCACTATTGCTTTCTTCGGTGTGCTGGGTGCTGGTGCAACCGGTGGCTGGTACTATCGCCGTCAGCGGTTGAACAGGCAATTGGATGCGAAGCTCAAACGGGCATAAGAATAGTGAATAGTTCCGTGTCTTCCTGTAGGTGTTGCAGGAAGGCATTTTGCTTGAACGGTACTTCTCAAGAGTTCGAACTACGTCGAAGTAACTTCTTCTTGTCGCACTATCCCCGTGCCCTCGGCTTCACTGCCTCGAACCCCGGGATGAAATCTTCTTCCACCAGAGTGTTCATCAACTTCTCAATCTCAGTTAACTGTCGGCCTTCACCGGGGACGATGAACGCAATGGCCACGCCATTCTTACCCATGCGACCGGTGCGACCAATGCGGTGGACATAGCTCTCCGGGTCTTCAGGCAGATCGTAATTGATGATGTGCGAAATACCTGTCACATCAATGCCTCGGCTCACTACATCGGTGGCAACAAGCACGCGGATTTCGCCGGTGCGGAAGCGGCCCATGATGTTCTTGCGCATCCCCTGGCCCAGATCGCCGTGAAGGACACCGAGACGGTTCTTCAAATTGCTGCGACCGAGCAAACGATGGAGCTTATCTGCACCTCGCTTGGTAGCGGTGAAGATGATGCACTGCTTGGGCTGTTCACGAACTAGCACATGCTTGAGCAGTGTAAACTTCCGATCTTCTTCCACAGTGAAGAAGGTCTGCCTGATCTGATCCACTGTCATCTTGTCAGTGCTGACATCAACTGTCTGAGGCTGATCCATATAACGCAGCGCCAGCCTCATCACACTGTCAGGCAGGGTGGCGGATAGCAGCAGAGTCTGCCGGTCACTGGGTGTGTTGCGCAAGATGCGTTCGATGTCCGGACGGAAGCCGATGTCGAGCATACGGTCCGCTTCGTCGAGTACGACATAACGTACGCTGCCTAGTTTGAGGATGCCTCGGCGTTGCAGATCGATGATGCGGCCTGGAGTACCGATGATCAGTTGGGCACCTTCCTGAATACCCTTGATCTGCTTATCGAACCGTTCACCGCCCATGATGGCCACACTGCGAATACCCAAGGGCTTGGCAAACTTCAGTGCTTCCTCTGCAATCTGCTGAGTCAGTTCACGAGTAGGGGAAAGGATCAGCACCTGCGGCGGTTCGCCTTTCACATTCAGTTGATTGATGATGGGCAAGAGGAAAGCACAGGTCTTGCCAGTGCCGGTCTGGGCTTTGCCAATGACATCCTTACCAGTAAGGGCAGCAGGAATGAATTGGGCCTGAATCGGGCTTGGTGTGGAATAACCCACCTGCTTGATCACTTCGAGAAGAGCAGGACGTAATTGCAAGTCAACGAATCGAGTGACTTCCTGGGCAGGTGCTGAATTTTCGGACACAACGTACATGGGGTACTCAGAATAGTTCTTCATAGTATAGAGGGATTTCACAGGAATTACAGCAGAAACGGTCAATGACCTCCGAGAGTTAAAAGGCTGGAGTTATTGTTAGTCTCAACTAAATTGTCAAACTATGCTCAACTAATTGCCATATGAATGACGAAACAATTGTAACGATTATCCTTGTGGTGATGATGAACATGACACTTCGTCAACTAATTGTGCTTGTCTGTAGCTTCTGCCTCATCGCTGGATGTACCTCTACCGACTGCAACACCTGCAAGACCGACGAGAAAACCATCTGGAAAGCAAAGACTCTACTGGCATGGGAACACGAGTCAGCTGAGGACAAGAAGGAAGCTGACGACAAGGACAAGGATAAAGCGAAAGAGCCCGAAGCCAAGGAGCCGAGCGAGATTGTTACCGATCGTCCCGACTTCACCGAAGCCAGCACGACGGTAGGCAAAGGACGCATCCAACTCGAATCGGGTTACACTTACAGCCGCAATCGTGATCAGGATGTTCGCAACCAGCACTCCTTCCCCGAAGCCTTGTTTCGCATCGGCATGTTTGCTGATTGGTTTGAGTGGCGCATAGCGCCAAACTACAACAGTAGCCAATTCACCACTAGTTCAGCCAATGGATTGGAAGACCTTTACGTTGGTGTCAAGCTGGCATTAACCGAACAAAAGTCATTCTTGCCAGAAACAGCACTCATCCTGCAAGCGACGATACCAACCGGCGCAGATGAATTGACTGCCCATAAGACACTGCCCGGGATCAACTACCTCTTCGGTTGGGATGTGGTTCCCGACAAGTGGACTCTGGGTGGCAGCTTCCAGGCAAACGCTGTAGTGAATGATTCAGGCAACACTTACGTGGAAGTCGCACAATCACTCACGGTAGGCTATTCCTGGACGGAGAAGCTAGGCAGTTACACCGAAGTCTACGGCATCGAACCCTGCGGCGCCCGTGAGAGTGGTATTGCTCCCGTCTACTATGTTAACGGTGGGTTTACCTATAAGTTCACTTCGAACTTCCAGTACGACATCCGTGCTGGTCTGGGGCTCAACAAACACTCCGACGACTTCTTCGTCGGTACCGGGTTTGCAGTGAGATACTAATCTCGTCACTTCGGTATCGCGACCGCATGGAAGATAGCGTTGTGTTCAAAGTGGACGGGGGCACCTGCCAGAGTTTGCAACTCGTAGCCATGTTCCATCAGTTTGCTCTGCACAAACTTCGCGCGGTCGATGCCGTGCAACTCCATGATCAAAGTGGGACGATGTTTGGACATCATCTCATCTGACCCTGTCTTGAATGCTTCGTACTCTGATCCTTCGATGTCCAGCTTGATCACATCGGGTTTGCCACAACGCTCAAACAAGGCATCCAAGGTGGTGGTGGGAACTTCGTATTGATGTTTATGGGTGGGGTTGTCACCTTCAAAACGCTGTCGCCCGGCCAGCCTGCCTCCAGTATCGCCATCGAAATGGTACTCGAATACCAGCTTGCCGATCTGCCCATCGACTCCTTCTTGAACCAGTTGCCAGTTGTCGAGCTTGTTGATTTTTTTCAGTTCCTGCATGTGCTCCTGATTAGCACGATCGGGATCAACGGAAACCACCTTGCCCGTGGGGCCAATGCACTTCCAGGCCATCAGGCTGAAGAACCCAGCGTTAGCACCGATGTCATAGAAGGTACAACCTGGCTTGAGAAGTGAAGCAATGGCTTGCTGCATGGATTCTTCGTAATCGCCTATCCACATCGAATTGATGTACCGACGTCGTCGTACCCAGAGCATGTCCTTGGCATACCCCGAACGAATCGGGGTGACGGTGCCTTCCATGAACTTATTGACATACCAACGTCCCATTTGCCGAAGGCCGGGGATGTTTTTGAGTTGGCGAAGCATGAGATGTCCGAAAATCGGGATCGATGCCGACTATCATATGGGGTTTCGTCAAACTGCAAGATTTTACGTTTCCGTGCTACGTATACCGCACCCCGCGATGCTTCGCCAGGAAGAACTCAGGCAACTCCTTGTCAATTTGCAGCAAGCCTTTGCTCGTTACTGCCAGCGTGCCGTTGCGTTGTTCGAGGAAGCCTTGCTTGCTCAGTGTGGTGATTGGTTCAGCAAAACGCTGAGCGATGTCAACACCGAACTTCTCGGCAAAGTACTGCTTCTCCACTCGTCCTGTTTTCAGTTGCAGTACCAGTTCGCGGATCAGCTTCTCGTCGTTCTCCAGCACGAAGGCTCTGGAGAAAGGAAGCTTGCCTGCTTCCAAAGCACCAAGGTAGCTGTCCCATTGGTCGAGATTCTGCATGTGCATCCCACCCAGGTGGCCGAAGCTCGCTACACCGGAACCGATGAGGTCTGCACCATGCCAGAGGGCATCGCGATAAACAAATGACACCTTCGCATCTCGCTTCACCAGCGTGTACGCTGACGACTGATCGTAGCCATTGGCTTTCAGTTCATCGATGGCGTACTGCATCCACGCTCGCTTGGTCGGCCAGTCAGCGAAGTCGGGATGGTCGCTATCGGGCTTGTGCATGTCCTTCGAGAAGACTGTGTTATAGGGCAACTCCATCTGATAGATGGTGATGCTCTCTGGTGCCAGTTGCAGTGTCTGCTTGATGCAGTCTTTCCAGTTGTCCCACGTTTCGCCCACCATGCCTGCGATGAGATCGATGTTCACCTGCTCGAACCCGAGTTCCTTGCACCAGCCGTAGGCCTTGAAGATTTCTGGTGAACGATGAGCTCGGCCATTGATCTCCAGGATGCGATCCTGAAAGTTCTCGATACCGAGGCTCAATCGTGTGACACCCAGCCCCCGCAGTGCTTCCAACTTGGGCCGCTGCAGTGTCCCCGGTTCGCATTCAAAGGTGACCTCTTCTGGATTGCTCCAGTTCATCCGAGTCTTGATGCCCTCAAACACTTCCGTAAGTTGCTTGGCTGACAGGTACGATGGAGTGCCACCACCGAAGTAGACATAGTTCAGCGGACGCTGGCCGATGTATGGCGTGGCTGCGTAAAGTTCGAGTTCCTTCATCAACCCGGTGACGTACTGTTCCACATCGCGGGCGTTCTTGTCGGTGTAGACCCGGAAGTAGCAGAACTTGCACCGCTTGCGACAGAATGGAATGTGCAGGTACAGCCCGAGCGGCGTACCCGGCACCGCAGGCCTGCTCAGCATCGCCTCCGCTTGAGGCAGATAGTCAGGCTTCCAGTAAGCAAACGGCGGATAGTTGGCGATGAAGTAGTTGCCAAGCCCGGTTGCTTCCTGGTTGCTTGCTTCAATGGTGGGTAGGTTCATGCTATTTCGCTCCGAAGCAAAACACTGCCCCATCGCCGTTGCTGATCACCAGCTTCCCGCTGCCGTAGGCACACGATGCTGCGACTTGGGCACCGAGGGGTTCCTGCCAAAGCTTCTTGCCTGTCTTCAGTTCCAGGCAGTAGAGGATGCCATCGCCTGACGGACAATAGACCTTGTTCCCCAGAATGATGGGCGAGCAATCCACCCGGCCACGGGTTTGAAACACCCAGGCACCTTTGCCATCTTTCATGTTGATGCCATGAATCTTGCGATCGCGGGCACCCACTACAGCAATACCATCGGCGATCGCTGCTGACGAATAGAACGAAGCGGTCTTAGGTGGCTCGTATTCCCACACTACTTCGCCCTTCTTCCAGTTTATGCAGAGGAAGCTACGTTCCATGTTGCCGACGTAGAGCTTGTCACCTTCGATAGCAGCGGATGCCCCGGAAGGCCCACCCATCGGCACCTTGTGTACCACTTTGCCGTCAGCCAGCTTGATCACATGCAGGATGCCATCGCAACCCGCTACGAAGGTCAGCCCTTCGACGATGCCTGGCGAACCGTTGATGGGCCCTTCGATCTTGTACTTCCAGAATTCCTTGCCGGTGGTCAGGTCGAGACAGTAGAGGTGCTCATCGTTTGAGCCAATCAGCACCTTATTGTCAGCGGAGATGTTGGCGGATGAGATGATCTCGCCATTGGTCGTAAAGGTCCATTTCTTCTCACCCGTCTTGGCATCGACTGCATGGATGATGCCTTCACCATCGCCGATCACGACGATGCCATCCTTCACCGCTGCGGAGGCTTTCAGTTGCACTGCCTTGGTGGCGTACTTCCAAAGCTGCTTGCCATCCTTGAGATTGAGCGCCAGCAGATTGCCATCAATGGTGCCGAGGTACACCACCTCGCCGATGATGGCCGCAGTGGAATCCACCCCTTCGGGCACATTGATCTTCCACAGTTGTTCAGGCTTTTCGGGGAAAGTGGCTTGAGCAATGAACCCCGACTGCAAGGTATCACCACGAAACAGCGGCCAATCCCGCTGAGCAGGCCCCGCTGTCAAACTGAGTATCAGTGCAAGCCACATGTTGACATTCCTCGATAGCGTGGTGTTATTGTCAGAGAAAGCCAAGTGGCAGGCAATGTCATCACCGTTGTTGGTGTGAGTTGTTGGTTGTTTGTTAGTAACAGATGAGATACCAAGGATCGGTGGTTGATGATTAATCGAATGATTCTCGTTACACTAACAACGAACAACCAACAACAAACAACTATCACGCACCATGCTCAACCTCCGCATCATCGATTGTGCCACCCACCAAGCTGACCAGTTCCTTGCTGAACTCAGGCAACTGCTTTCTCCGGATGGCGACATTGTTCCTGCATCAGGCCAGATGGTGACTAAACAAGTCTTCGGCAACGCGATTCCACCCAGCGCGAGCGTTCAGAAGATTTGCCAACTGGTCAAGGAACGTGGCTTCTCTGCTGTGCAGAAGTTCTCCAGTGCCTTCGATCGCTTTGATCTCACGGCAGAGAACCTGCGGGTGAGTAAGGAAGAACTCGCTGCTGCCCATCAGCAAGCGAAGCCCGAATTGTTGCAAGCCATTCGTCAGATTCGCAACAATGTCCTCACCTTTCAGTTAGGCATCCTCAACCGCGATGCGAGGTTGGAACCTCAGCCAGGCACTGAGATAACTTTACGCTATCGTCCACTCCGTCGTGTTGGTGTCTGTGTGCCTGGCGGTGCTGCGGCTTACCCTTCCACTTTGCTGATGACCGTCGTTCCCGCTCAGGCTGCAGGGGTGAAGGAAATTGTTGTCGTCGCTCCGCCCACGCCATTTGGTGCCAACAACACCGATGTTTTGGCGACATGCCATGAGTTAGGTGTGACCGAAGTCTATCGTCTCGGCGGCGCACAAGCCGTTGCTGCGATGGCGTATGGCCTCGGCGAGCAACTACCTAAGGTCGACATGATCGTCGGCCCAGGGAATCTCTTCGTTGCCCTCGCCAAGAAGTTTGTCTATGGCCAAGTAGGTATCGATAGCATTGCTGGCCCCAGCGAGGTCGTGGTGTTGGCTGATGAAGGTGCTGATCCTTCGCTGGTCGCCATCGATCTCATTGCACAAGCCGAACACAGCCCCGGTGCCAGCCTGCTCATCACCTGGAGCAGATCGTTAGCAGAAGCAGTGGTGCCACAATTGGAACGCCACCTGGCTACCCTCAGTCGAAGTGATCTGACTCGTGAGTGTCTGGAACGCTTTGGAGCCATCATCATTGCCCGTGATGAAGCGGAAGCGTTGCGACTGACCAACGACATTGCCCCCGAGCATCTCCACATTCAAACGAAAAACCTGGATGAACATGCCGAAGCCATCACCAACGCCGGTGCCATCTTCCTTGGCCCGCATACTCCGGTAGCAGTAGGCGACTACGCCGCCGGCCCATCGCACGTGTTACCCACCGGTGGCACCGCACGGTTTGCTCATGGGTTGAACGCTAACGATTTCCTGAAGCCGGTGAGCATTGTGAAGTTGGATGCCTCGGGGTTACAGCATCTAGCCAAGTCCATCGAAACGGTAGCCAATGTCGAAGGCCTTACGGGCCATGCGAAGAGCGTAACGGACCGCGTGAGGTAGCAACCAACAACTAAGAAAACAACTTTGCTACCCCGTGCAGCGAAGCTTGATCCAACTCCACTACCTCTACCTGGCTATACTCAGGCAACAATTCTCGTACCACCGCTGCGCCACCGCCACTGAGGAAGATGCGGCGAGGCTGTTGGGTTCTCCCCAAACCGTTCCATGCTAACCGATGACCCGCTTTCATGGCCTGCAATAGTGCTGCCAGCAGATCGAGACGATCCACGCTGAGCGAGAGATGCTGGAAGCCTGCCTTCTTCTCGTCGATCTCGAGTCGGTCGCCGCCGAGGAAGAGAGGATCGAGTGTCACCACGGTGTCACGCTTCATTGCTTGCTGCATCAATTTGGTATAATAGACATCCTCAGGCACATCGGCAAAGCAAAGCTGATGTAGCCAATCGAGAGCGACGCCACCGACAGGGTTGTGGGTGACATGCAGATAGCTTTCCCCGACACCTAGATGACGAGTGAGCCGAAGGGGAGAAGGTTCCGGGGCATCGGTCAGGATGGCCAGTACCTGGGTGGTACCGACAAGATGCAACAGGTCGCCGGGTTCCATTCCCGCAGCCAGGATAGCGCTGCTGGTATCAGCCAGGCCAAGCTTCACGGGTATGCCCGCTTTCAACTTCCATGCAGACGCCCACTCTGCACGCAGTCCACCAATAGTCGTATTCCCTGGCAGAATCGCAGGCAGCCAGCTCGGTTGCACCCCCATCAGCGAAGTCCAGGTGGGCGACCAGTTCAACTCATCCCAGTTACACAGCCCCGTGAAGCAGGCATTGCCCGGGTCGAACGCGGTCTCGCCGGTAAGCTTCAAACAGAGCCAACTGTTGAGATGCAGATAGCGATGCACCTGGTGCAGTAACTCTGGATGCTGATTGACATAGTGCTTGAAGAAAATGGAACTGATCCCGCCAGGAAGCGGACGATTTCCCGTCTCGCGCAGAAACTCATTCCCATGCGCAGCATCCAGCCCCTTGGCTGTCGGCCTTGCTCGCCGGTCGAGATGCGTCACCAGCGGTAGCAGTGGCTCGTCCTTCTTGTCGAGTAGCACCAGACAAGGCGTCAGACACGAGATCCCAATTGCTTCCACTTTATGCTTGGCTGTCGCCTGGGTGATGGCTGATGCAATCGCGGTCCAGAGTTCTGCCGCATCAATGGTCGCCGTATCGGCAGGCGACTGGTTGAGAGGGTACGCCGTCTTGACGATGGGGCCGACAAGTTGGCCGGTGCCTGCCGTCAGCACCGCGCACTTCACTGACGACGTTCCAATATCCAGGGCGAGAATGTTCATGGCCCCACCATGCCCATAGTAGGCCAGCAGGTCAAGCGAAGTTCGCCCTGCAGTGCAAAAAAGAAATCTGTGACAATTCAGAAGATGAAAATGCAATAAAGAGCCGAGGCACGTGAGTGCCCGGAGCAGGCAAGGTGTGAACGTTCAGGCGAGGTGGATGGTCTGGGTGATTACAGCATTCGTACCGCTAGTCTACTCTTTCATTCGGCAGAAGATGTTGGTAGCCTTGTATGCGCGTGTGCAATTCTTGCGGTTAATCTCGTGCTTAGATCGCCATTTTTGAGAATCGTCCTCGCCCTAATCTTCGTGGGGTATTTCGTATATTTGTTAATTACTGGTGAGCATCATGGAAGAGGGCAGGCAACGCCTTTTGAAGTGCGTTTCTGGGCTTGTGTGAAAATCTCTATCGGACTCACTGTGATTGTGGTAACGATTTATCAGATGATCAATCCTCCCTCTACGGACAATGACAAAAAATAGCAGCTGGCGACTTGATTCATCGCGATCGTGTAACGCGATTGCTGATCATCAGCTTGAAAACCTTCAAGTCAACACTCACTTCACCTTGATCAAAGGCGACTGCTTCAAGTTGAACATGCTCTTGAACAAACTCTGTGGATTTACATTGGGTGGCTCGATCCGTTTCGCATGGGTGAGCACCTGCCCGGTGGGGTTGACCAACTTCACCGTCTGCTTATTCAAGCTAAGTCCGAGAGGCCACACAGCGGTGCCGCCACTGTACCAATCGACTGTCAGTTGTTTCTTGGTCGCCTTCCAGCGGCCCCGTTTGACGACCTGGAACTTCTGATCGATTTCCGTTCGCACCACGCTCATGTCACCGAAGAAGGTCTCGTGCCAGAGGTTACCCTTGGTGCCAACTTCCCATCGACCCATCAGTCCACCCGGTGCTGTCAGTTCCGCTTCGATCTGATCCTGAGTCATCCAGGGGAAGCGGGCCCAGAGGTCGTTGCCTGGTGCATGGAAGTCGCGATACCAGTCAACCCACAGTGGGGAACTCCGTGGCACCACCCAGTCACCGCCGGGATACCGCAGCATGCAGGCATTCTGAAACGTATGCCCCTTCGGCGGCAAATGCCCATACACGGTAATTCGCTTGTCTGCCAGGTCTTGCGAGAGCCAATCAGCAAAGCCACCGGGTTGCCCAGCCATGCAGGCGTAGAGCAAAACAACTCCACCGGTTTTCAGTTTGGGGCGTAGCGTATTCGCCAGCAACGTGGCACCTTTGCGGCCACGAACATCAGCCGATGCCAGAGCATTGGTGTTGGCATGTCCGAAGTAGGCGTAGACATCCCAGTTCCCAGCCTGCTTGGTGATGATGTCAAGAAAGCCCTTGGTGTCGGAAGTCTTGCTCGTTTCATCGTTCTCGAACTTCACCCAGGCAGGTAGCTTGTGAACCTGCTGGAAAATGTCCGCCCCAATATGAAATGCCCCCGTTGCATCACATCGGCCTTCCTTGTTATGTGCCGGTGCCATGATGAAACCGTTCATAAGCTTCTCCTCGTCAATACGCAGATGAAATGATGATTTCACTGTCCCTGAGAAGAGAACTGCCAAACGGCGGAGGGATTAACAGGGAAGGAGAGAAAAACACACGAATACTTGTCCCCGGTTTCCAACCGGGGACACCCTGCATCACCGGCTTTGCCGGTAGTCACGTCATCTCAATACGGCCCATATTTCTTCTGCCTAACATCATTCCCCCACCTTAACACCTGACCCTCCGATTCCAACCTGTCAACCCCTGCCATTCCCATATAATGGTGCCCATCAGGTAACATACCTGCACAACACAAATTCGCCACCGGCAACAACCTGTGGCAGCATGGCTGGCAGAACGACCAGCGACTTTGGAAAGTAATATGCCGACTGATTCGGAACGAGCATTGGCCATCTTTGTAGACTTCGACAACATCGCACAAGGGTTTCGCCGAACCGACCGCTTCGACATCCAACGGGTGCTCAAGCGGATGGTGGAAAAAGGCAAGATCGTTGCCAAGAAAACCTATGCCGACTGGAGTCGTTACCTGCAGTACACCGCATCACTCCACGAAGCTGCTTTTGAACTGGTCGAGATCCCCAAGCGATCTCTGACCGGCAAGAACTCAGCCGATATCCGCCTCTGCGTCGATGCAATGGACCTGGCTTACAACAAAACTCACATCGACACCTTCGTCATCGTCTCAGGTGACAGCGATTTCACCCCGCTGGTCTCGAAGCTCAAGGAAATGGGCAAGCATGTCATCGGCCTGGGGATGATGAACTCTACTAGCGATCTGCTTCGTGACAACTGCGATGAGTTCATCTACTACGAAGACCTTGAAGTGGAGAAAGCGGAAGTAGCCAAGGTGGCGATTCCGCCTGGCCCCGATACCAAGCGGAAAGCATTTGAACTCCTGCTCGAAGCCTGCGTGGCACTGCGTCGCGAGAACAAGGAAGTCCTCTGGGCGTCGCTGCTCAAGGAAACGATGAAGCGGAAAAAGCCTTCGTTCAATGAAACCTATCACGGGTTCAATACGTTCTCGCTTCTACTCGAAGCAGCTCAGGCGGAAGGCCTCGTTTCTCTTGAACGGGACGACAAGCGAGGCACCTACTCAGTCGTTCGCTTTGGCGATGAGTTGGAAACGGGTTCCGCGACAGTGAAGAAGGAAGTAGGCCGAAGTCGGGTTCGCGAGCCACTTCCACCAGTTGCTCCCAAACCACCGCTGCGAGGTCTGCCAGCTCGTACTACCAAGCCCACTGGACGAACAGAAAAGCCTGCACTTCCCGAGAAGCCTGCGTTTCGAGAAAAGCCAGGCTTTGGCGAGAAACCAGCTCGCACCCCGGCAGCGATCCTGCCACCTGCAATGGAAGAAGAGATCAAGCCCCGTGAACATCGCTTCCAGGGTTTCTCTGACTTCGCCATGGAAACCACTGCATTCCTCGGACCTCGCAAGCAGGCCAGCTTTGAAGAGGAGTTTTCCAACTTCGGCAACACCCCACACCGCAGTGCTATTGGTTCCACTGCGGAAGAGGTGATGGCCAACATCAACGAGCACCGCACCGAAACCCGCAAGTCTCACGACAAGCCACTGCACAAGCACACGGTAGAAGAGCCTGTGGAAGTGGAGCAGCCAGAAATCAAGCAGCACGAGGATGATGCAGACCGTTCCAAGAAGAAACGTCGCCGGGGAACTGGTAAGGGCAAGGAGCATACTGCAAGCGAACCAGAAGCCGCCCCCGTCGGTTTCGTAGACGAGGGTCCGATCTCGTTTGATGATGTTCCTTTTACTCCTCCGTCTCCGCCACGCCCAGTCGACCCTGACTTCGATCTCTTTGCCCCAAAGGCAAAGGAAAAGCCCAAGCCAGTAGCAGAGAAGCCTGAGAAGTCGCTGGCCCGGCAGATATTTGAAGAGATTCAACCGGTCTCTGAAGAACAGCCAGCACCAGTTGCTCCTGCAGCCGTTGAACCTCCGAAACCAGCGAAGCCTGCTGAGGAACCTCGAGGCTTTGGCTTCGGCATCTTCGATGAGTAAACCAGCACTCTATCAGCAGTTGCGATCATTCCTCGAAATGATCCGCTTCAGCCACACGCTCTTCGCCCTGCCATTCGCCCTGGCAGGGGCGGTGCTGGCGTGGCGTGCTGCTGGGCGAACGACACCCTGGGAAATTTTCATCGACATCGCAGGCATCATCCCCTGCATGATTCTCGCTCGCAGTTGGGCGATGGCTGTCAATCGGCTGGTTGATCGCCAGTACGATGCAGCCAACCCTCGAACTGAGAAACGGCACATCCCCGCCGGGCTGCTCTCGGTGCAGGCCGTGGCTGTCTTCGCTGCACTCTGCTTCGTTGGCTTCATCATTGCGACCATTCACTTCTGGATATGGAACGACAACCGCTGGCCACTTTACCTGAGTGTGCCGGTGCTGCTCTTCATCGCAGGCTACTCCTTTACCAAGCGGTTCACCGCTCTCTGCCACGTCTGGCTGGGTATCTCGCTGATGATCGCCCCCGTGGCTGCATGGATCGCCATCACTGGAACCATCGCCTGGCCACCCGTGATACTGGGGCTGGCTGTGCTCTTCTGGGTAACCGGCTTTGATATCCTCTATGCCACCCAGGATGTAGACTTCGACAAGAAAGCCAAGCTGCACAGCATCCCAGCCACCGTCGGGGTACCGAATGCCTTGCGACTGGCTGCCCTCTCGCATCTCATCATGCTTGGCTGTCTGGTGGTGCTCTACTTCATTGCACCCATGGGAATGGTCTATCTCATTGGTGTGGGAGTGGTTGCGGTCCTGCTCATCTATGAGCACGCCATCGTCAAGCCGAACGATCTGTCTCGCGTCAATCTCGCTTTCTTCTACGTTAACAGTGTGATCAGCGTCGGGCTTCTGGTGATCATCGTCGCTGATGTATTGGTGACTAAGAGCTAGAGACAGATGTGATGGAAAATCGAATTCTCATTCGCAGCAGCCTGGCCCGCTGGCCTTTGATTACCTGTTGTGTTATCGGCATCCTGCTCATTATTATTGGTGTCCTTTTTAGCCTGACGAAGGACATGGCTGCCTTTGCTGCGGTTCTGATTGGCGTGGGAGTGGTCACCATCCTCGGTGGTATCGTTTACGAAGCCAATCGCAAGAAGAAGTTGATGTGGCTTACCCTCGAGCCGACTCGGTTTACTGTCATCGATAACATCGGCGAACGCACCTTTGCTGATGACGATGTCGTCAGCATGGCCCTGCAGGTGAAGGAGAATTTCACCAACGGCAACCACACTTCCACTACTCGCACGTTCCGGATCTGGGTGGTGGCTCAGGGGGACCAGCCTGAACTCATCCCGATGGTTAGCACGAATAAACTGGCTGAGTTACCTCCGCTGCTGCCCTTCATCGATCGCATCGTCAAACTCTTTCGCAAGCGTGCAGAAGAAGACCGACTGCGGAACCTGAGCATCCTCGGCGAAGGCTGGGAACTCAGCAGCAAACAACTGACCATTAGACAGCAGCCGAATGATCTGGAGATACCTCTTGCCGAGATCGTGGCTGTGCAACCTATCGATGGCAAGCTCAAGATCTGGAGAGAGGGCAGTGATGAAGCGGTCGCCAACTTGCCACTCGATGCAGCCAACGCTCACTTGCTCTATCTGCTGATGCAGGATCACCTGGCAGTGAGGCCTGTCGCTAAAGAACCGCCCGCAGGGCAACTGGGCCACATCGTCTTCGAGAAGCGACCTCCCCGATTGCTCTTTATCTGCTTTGTCGTTGTTGCTGCTATTCAGTTTCTCATATCGACAGCATTGTTCATTGCTCTCGTTGCTGAACAAGGAAGAAACCCAGACACGACAGGGATTCTCATTGGAGCCAGTGTGACGCTGATCCTGGGCGTACTCTTTGTCGCGTTGGCGATCGTGGTGAAGCGTTCGCTGTTCCGTTGCCATGCCTATGGAGTGTATCAGCGGGGTATCTCAGGCGAGAACACGCTGTTCTTTCACGAACTGCATGAGTTTACGTACTCCGCCACCAGAATGTATCACAATGGCAGTTACATCGGAACCGTGGTCAGGCTGGTGTTCATCCCCCATGCAGAGAGTGGCAAGAAGAAGATTTCCTATGGCACCAATGTCAAAAATGCTGATGCAGCACTGGAACATCTGCGGAATCAAGTGTCGATGCAATTAGCCCAGAAGATTGTTGATCGGGTACTGGCAGGCAAGACCGTCCCATGGACCAATCAACTCATCCTCGAACCAGAAGGCTTGCGTTACACGAAGATAACGTTCTTCTCGAAAGGCGAACCCACCTTCATCGCCTACAAGGATATCAGTTACGTTACCATGCATCAGGAAACCCTGTCGTTCCATCAAAGCAGCCGCCCCAAGCCGTTCATCACCGAGCAAGCGAGCAAGAAGAACTTCTACCCGGGGTATATGGCTTTGCAAGCGTTGATGGCAAAAGCAAAGCAACGTAACGAATAGTCGTAGCGGAACTCGCCTAGAGTTCCGTCTTTGAACTCTACGTTTCATCGGAACTCTTGGCGAGTTCCACTACATGTCTACTTCAATGCCTTCGCCGCCTTGAGGAGCTTGAGCGTCTCCGTGTGCTCCGGGGCGAACTTGAGTGCTGCTTCAAAGGCCTTGATGGCTTCCGCCTTATCTTTCTTCTGTAAAGCGGCTTTGCCTGTTTCGAACCTGATCTGGAACTCACTCACCCGCACGCCATTTTTGGCAACATTGTCGTTCGGGTCCTTCTTCAACACCTCCTGGTAGGCATCGAGTGCTTCAGCCCACTTTCCCTGTTTCTGCAAGCCTTGAGCCTTGGCAAGTAGTTGCTGACTGGTCGGTTCATTCTTTGCAGGTGGATTCTTGGCCGGAGGTGTTTTTGTCGGTGGCATCTGTGCCGCTGCCTTCTGCTCTCGTGCCTGAGCTAGCAATGTGGCTGCTTCCTTGTCGCTTGGCATCAGTTGAGTTGCCCTGGTGAAAGCAGTGATGGCTTCATCGAACTTCTTCGCAGCCAAAAGATCTTTGCCTAGCTTGACCGCCACATCGAACTGTTGCTGATTGACAGCTTTCAGCATCTCTGCCTTCTTGCGGGCTTCTTCATCCATGGCCAGTTTGTTGCGAAGCTCTGCCTCGCCTTTCATCTTCTTATCCGCTTCCAGCTTGGCTATTTTTGCTGCCTCGGCTTTTCGTGCCTCTTCTTCCCGTTTCTTGGCTTCCTCTTCAGCCTTCTCCCGTTCGATATTCCGCCGGGCCATGCCCAGGAACATGGCTGCATCCGCATCATCGGGGTTCAATGCCTTGGCATCGGTGAAAAGCTTCATGGCCTTCTCCAGATCCTCCGCAGCAAGGGCTTCCTTGCCTTCCTTCATCAGGCGGGCAAACTCGACTTTCTTCTTTGCTGTTTCCTCCTCCTGCTTCTTACGTTCAGCAGCAGACATCGCTGACTTTGCCGAAGCCTCGGCTTTCCGTGCAGCTTGCAACTCTCGTTGCAGCCTGGCTACACCCAGGTTCGTTGAATCGAGAGCTAGGGCATCGCCGATCAGCTTATCTGCCTCGCTGTAGTTCTTCTTGTCGATGGCGGCTTTGGCTTGGGCGAGAATGTCCCCCACCTTTCCTTGTTGTTGTTTCTGCATCGCAGCCAGACGGGCCTGGGCCTCCGCTTCGAGGCGTGCCTTGGCATCGATCTGTGTCTTCTCCCGATTCGCCTGGCTCTGCGCCTTTACCAGTTCCTGATTAAGCTTGATGAGTGCCGGATCACGGGGAGCCAATTGCTTAGCCTGTTCAAGTGCCAGTTCCGCCGCTTTCAGATCGCCTGAGCGAAGGGCAGTCTCAACGGTCTGCTTAGCCTGGGCTGCTTTGAGCTTGGCTTGCTCTTCTTCCTGAATGCGAAGTGCAGCTAGCCGACGGGTTTCCTCTTCCTTTGCTTTGGCGAGAGCGATGGCACCGGCATCCTTTTTCTGTTGATCCTTGATGTTGGCGAGCGTTTGATCGATCTGTGGATCCTTCGGAGCACCTTCGAGCAACTTGATAGCTGCATCGTACTGCTTCGCCTTGGCACGTGTGTTTGCCTGAGCTACATAGAAAGCGATCTGCTTGGCAGCGTTCTGCTCGGCTGCCTGGATGGTCTTCATTTTCGCTTGCTCTGTGCGAGTGATGGCCAACTGTACTTCAACCTGCGTGGGATCCAATTCCTTCGCTCGTTGCAGGGTAGTGAGTGCTTCGTCCCACTTTTTCTGTTGTTCAGCCTGCTTAGCAATAGCAAGCAACTTGCTGACTTCCGCCGCACGAAGCTGCTTGGCATCGTTCTCTGCTTTCTGCTTGGCGAGACGCTGTGTCTCCTCGGCCTGTAACTGCTGCATTGCTCGCAGACCACGTGCCACCTCATCAGACTGAAACAGCTTGCCCGCTTCCTGATACTTGGCGACCGCGACGGTGTAGTTACGACTACGCTGGGCTTCGATAGCCAATTGAAGCGCAGCCTGGTAGAGAGCCTGGTTGGCCTTCGCTTGCTCCTCAGCTTGCTTCCGACGAGCAGTTTCGATGGCTAAATGCTTCTCCAGGTCAGCCAGCTTGCTGGCATCTTGAGCCTTGGTTTCCGCACGAGCCTGCTCCATTAACATGGCTCGCAGTTTGCGCTCGGTGGCATCGCTGGGATTAATCCGAATCGCAGCTTGCAGTGCAGCAGCAGCCTGATCGTAACGACCTTGCGATTGCAAACGATCTGCCTGCGCCACGAGCCGGGCGTACTCCGCCTGATCTGCCTGTCGCTGAAATTCCAGCGAGGTCTTCAGATCGAGATCGTATCGCTGTTTGTTCTGTTGCCATGTTTGCTGGGCCAGTGACAGCCGTTGTAGTTCATCCCGTCGTCTAGCTTCCTCGAAACGGTTTTGCTGAAGCAGCAATCCCTGTCGTCGCTCTGCATCGTACTGCAATCGTGCCTGGGCTGCTTCTCTAAGAAGAGCATCGTCCTGTGGGCGGAATGCCAGGGCACTGTCGAACAGCTGAATCGCTACCGCGAAGTTCTTTCCCTGAATGTTGATACGAGCCTGCGCCAGCAGTTGGGCCTGTGCCAGGTCTCGTTGCCTCTGACGTTCTGCTGCTGCGATGCTGGCTGCCTGTCGCATCGCATTCTCGCGAGCACGCTCCGCAGCTAGCAGCAATTCTGCCTGTCGCCGCTGTGCTGCAATCACAAACTGGCGCTGCCGTTCGAGTTCCCTGAGCCGGGCTTCCTCCATCGCTGCCCGTCGCGACTGGTCTTCCCAGTCGTTCAAGAAGAAACCAATACGGATGTTGAACGGCTGCTTGAGTTTGAGTGCCTTTCCAATATTAATGGCCACCGAAAGCTGTCCCCGTCGGGCCGCTTCCTGGGCACGCAGGTACTCCGCTTCCATCGCAGCAGCTTCCATCTCCAGACGTTGCCGCTCGGCTGGGCTCATCATGGTGAAACGTGCCAGTTCAGGCAGATGCAGTTTCAGATCACGCAGGTGTTGAACCAGAATCTGCCCGCGACCCACCTCCCAGCCTTGTTCTGCATCAAGCATCGAAGTCGTCACACTGATGCCATTCATCGTCTGAATGCGACCGACAACGAAGTAACGCACACCAAGTGCCCGGCCCAACCAGCGACGGACCGATGTATCTTTCAGCACATCGCTGAGTGTCAGGCCGAGACGGCCCATCATCCAGAAGACTTCCCCACGATCAACGACATCGTAGCCTCGAGAGAAGTAAGGCATCAGTTGATCGGGAGTCCAGGTGGAGAGTTCAGGCGAGACGATGCGACTATCACCACTGACAAAGAAGTTCAGAAACGCCAGACGATCACGGCGTATCGGTACCATGACTGGTGTTTCCAGCATCGGTGGCAGATACTGCTGACAGGCATTGATGCGAGCAATGATGTTGAAGTTGCCCGGTTCCAACTCGCGGGCCAACTGGTAACGCACTATCGCTTCACGAAGCAAGCCACGTTTGAAGAGGTTGTCACCTAGCTCAATCTGAATGGCCAGCAGCCGACTTCGGAGGGGGCGTTCCTGTTCGAGGAACATGACTGGTGCCTGGGTGATCCCAACATTCATCGGTGGCAAGCGATCAAAGTCATCAAGCTGCACATTGCCAAACGCAGGTGGTCGGGCCGTGGAATACTGGATTGGAGTAGCAGTGGAACCCGCCTGATAGCTCGGTGCCGCTGGAAGTGGTTGTCGATTCGCTTCTACCACAGTGGGCAGGACGTTCTGCGTGAGCTGTCTTTCATAAGCCAGTTTCTCCTCATCACTCATCATGAGCTGAGCTGCCAGTTGCGACATCTTCTTGCTGGCTTCCTCAGCAGTTGAGGCAGACAGCTTGGCTGTCTGCACGATGAGGCCTGTATCCAGGTCAATGAGCCTGGCGTGAATGGTGATGCCAGCGAGGGGGGATATGGAACCTACCACCAAATAGCGGGCCTTCGCCAGCGAAGCGAGTTGCTGTTGGCCACTGGTGTTGGTGAGCACATCGTCGGTCTGCACTTTCAGTTCGTCCATCAGCCGATTGATCTGGCTTCGTTCGACCAGATCGAAGCGTGTCTTGAAATGAGGGAGCAGTTCATCCGCCCATGCCACGCTGCTGGCTGCGAGGTTGTTGTCACCTTGCACTTCGAAGTTGGCGACGGCGATGCGGTCACGTCGTTTCTGGATGGCAAGTTGGGTGTCCGTCAAAGCTTGTCGAACCTGCACCGTATCCCAAAGCTGCAGTGCTTCTTCGTAGGCCTTGCTGGCTTCTTCCAGTTGATAAGGCTGACGACGTAGTTGGCTCGCCCGTTCAAGAGCAGCATCGTACTGATTCAGCCTGGTTCGCAGTGTCTCCACTTCCTGTTGCAAGCTTGCATCCGCCTTCACCGCCTGTGCTTCTTCCAAAGCCAGAAGTGCTGCCCGCAGATTGTTCTCCTGTTTGGCTTTCTCTGCCTGCTGCCGATAGCGAGTTACCTGCGATGTCACATCACCCTTTTTGGTGGCAATGAGGGCATTGGCCTGCCGCTTCAGTCCAGCCAGCCGTGTGGCATCACTGGCCTCGGTGTACTGGGCCATCGCCAGCGTCACGAGATCGACAGCTTGCTCTGCCTGGCCTTGATCGATCACGGTCTGAATGTCAGCCACGGTGCGGTCGAATGTCTCGCGATCCGCCACCAGACCTTCCACCTTGGCAATCTGCTCGCGAACGAGATCGGTATCCTGCAAGGCCTGTGCAGCCTGGAGTGATGTCAGTGCATCCGCATACTTCCTGTCAGCCAGATAGCCTAGCGATTGAACAAAAGCCTGCTGATATTTCTCCGCAGTGCTGCTTTCAATGCTGAGTGAGGGGATAGCAGCAAAGTTACTGTTTGGATCAGTCGGGTTCCCACTTGTTGGGTTGCTGCCTTGTGGTGCAGAAGGGGTAGCAGGCTTGGAGCAACCGGCAAGAACACACAGCGTTAGTAGCAACAGATAGATAGACTGACGAAGCATAACGATACCCTTCTGCACGTTTCGTGGAGAGGAACGCTGAAGGGTAGAGAAGTTGCGCGTCCTGTGCAACGACTTCCCTGCGTCTCACGAATGCGTTGGTATTGTAGCAGAAATACAAGACTATTTCACAACCGCCTGCATCACTTTACCATCGCTAGGCGTGTCTTTGAGATGCAGGTACAGCAGCCGCTTCACTTCCTGAACAGCCTTGGGATGATGGTGTACCTTCATGTGATCAGCCTTCACCACCACTTCCGATTCAGCAAAGTCGAGGTGGGCACTGTCGTACCGCACTACGCCGTCGCCGGGATGATCATCCCACTTGAGGACCTCACGGATTTCCTGGAAGAAGTTGTTATCCTTCACCACTCCGATCACCGAATGGTAATGCACCCGTTCAGGCTTGGCACGATGGCTGATGACCTTGATCGCTGGTGCATCAGGATCGAGCATATCGACACTGGTTGGTATCGAACCCATCTTGTCTCGCCAGGCTTCCGGGTTATTGGTCACGATGTCATTCAAAGCTTCGTTCATCTGACCGGGCAAGCGGATCAGCTTCTTGCTGAGCCTGCCCAGGAAAGTCGGGCTTAGCTGTGAACCGCGATGGGGGGTGCCCATGAAGATCACCCGTTCCACCGATTTGACAGGCTTAAAGTAGAACGCCTGCTGCAACTGTTCGCGAGTCTTGTCACTCAGCTTGAGCTTATCCAATGGAACCGTGCTGGTGGCGTTCCAGAAGTCATCGCCCCCTTCAATGGTCATCAGCCTACCTATGAGTCCACCCATGCTATGCCCGACGACCACCATGCGATCCAGCGATGCATCTTTGTTCTCGGGATCAATTTCCTGCCGAAGCTTGGCTAGCGAGTGGCGTAGTTCGGTAGCGGTGCCGATGTAAGGGTTGCCCGTCGGGTACAGATAGAACCAGAACTGATACCGTTCCCTTAGATACGGATCAGCCTGCAGATCATTGAACAGCGGAGCCCAGGTGAGTGGCGAGGAGAGCAAGCCATGCACCATCAGCACGGGTATCTTGCCCTTCTGATATGGTTCAAACATGTAAATGCCTGCCTGGCGATCAACTTCATCAGCACAGAAAAAGCCTGTATAGGCAAGTGATGCCAGATCGGTCTTCTCTAGCGAATAGGCAAGCGGTGTCGTCAGATCGGTTTCCATCGGCATCGCATATCCGCCGATGTTGATGGCCTGGAAAGCCAGTGGGTTGTGTAGTTCCAACGTGGCCATGCGGGAACGAGCCAGTTCCTTGATGCCTCCATCGAAGCGGAGGATGGTCGAGACCGGGAAGTGAACCGCTTTGAAGTAGTTGCTGGCCGTCTTGTTCTCTGGCCGAGCATCGGATGACTGTCGTGAACCGATCATCGGCACGCCGAGCCCGTAGCCACGATAGTAGTTGTCGAGGCCTGTCACCGAATAGTCGTTGCAGAAGAGCAGGGGGCCAAACTCTTCAGGCTTCCAGGTGAAGCCATGATGGGTAACCTTCACCTGGAAATGGCCACCGTCATAGGTAGGCAGTTTGATCTCCTGCCGGGAATCGAGCGTGCCAAACTTCTGCACGCTGCGAACGCACTTCTCGAGTGAACGATTGTAAAGCTCGCAGGCAATGCGGAACCGTGGATCAAAACAGTTGAACGGTAGCAGCGATGGCTGCCCTGCGACTTGTTGCAGTGACTGAGCCTTGCTCTCTTTGATCAAGCCGAACAGATAGTGATACGCATAGCCCGCGCACAGGTAGTAGTACTGGCAGGCGTAAGGCTGAAGCTGTAGTTCTGAATCACGCCCGAAACGGTAGCTGAGTTCAGCAAGGGCGAAGAGTTGATCCGGCTGGGTTTCATCGTTGGTAGCTGTGATCAGCTTCAGATAGCACTGGAAGGGGTTTTCGTTATACGTCGATTCGAGGTCAAGCTGCCTGAGCGTTTGCCGACTGCGTGGCGAGAGATCATTCTCGGTATTCAGGCTGAGCGTCCAGGTATCAAAGAACGCTCGCTGATCAACAGGCTGTACGCCAATACCAGTGCAGCCCAGGACCAATACCAGGGACACCAGGCAGAAGCAGAGAACCAGTTGTTGTGCAAAGCGCCGCAAACGAAAGCTCCGCAGCCAATAGAAGATGAGCCGCGGAGGATAGCGAGACTAGGAAAGCTGTCAAGCGGAGGTGACCATAAAGAGCGGCGCGGCGTAAGCCCGCCGGTGAGAACACGGAGCACTTGCAAGCTCTTCCGGCAGACTAACGTCCCGCCGCTCTGATGGGATCAAGGTTACAGCATAACAGGGCACGGAGATCGCTCTCATCAATAGTAGGAGCCAGCAGAAATTGCTTGACGAGTCTATGATAGGCTGCAAGTATTCAGCCAGGAAATTGCAGTGATCTTGTTGTGTAATGTATGTTCGGCGGAGAAATGTACTCCGTAAACGGGAGACCTTATGTTCGGTCGCGTGCTTCTTGTCATTGTCGGATTGACCGTTGGCTCCCTGTCTTCGCTCCGCGCTGGGGATGAGTTTTTCGACTCGGCAGGTGTGAAAATCCGCTACGTTGTGGCGGGCAAGGGCGAGCCGGTCGTCTTGATCCACGGCTTCTCGGGCAACCTGGAACTGCAGTGGCAACAGGTGCCAAAGCTCTTCGGCCAACCCGACCTCTTGCACACTTTAGCCAAGGATTATCAAGTCATTGCCTTCGACTGCCGGGGACACGGCAAGAGCGACAAGTCGGAAGATCCCAAAGCTTACGGTCGGGAGATGGCCGAGGACGTGGTGCGCCTGCTCGATCACCTGAAAATTAAGAAAGCCCATCTGGTGGGCTACTCGATGGGCGGGAAGATCGTCCTCAAAGTGATCGCCGACCATCCTGACCGCGTGTTGACGGCTACCCTGGGTGGTAGTGCAGGCGTCCAGATGGATGACGACTTAACCCGGTACGACGACCGTGCCGGACAATATGAAAAGAGCGGCCAGAAGGTTCTGGCAGCGGTTTCGCGGAGTTACCTGGCGCTGGCAGTGTCTGCCGAGAAGTTGAAGGCGAACCAGGTTCCGGTGCTGGCACTCTACGGCAGCAAGGACAGCGAACAGGTGATCCAGGATATCCATAAGCTGGAGAAGCGGCTTGCCAGGGTACAAGTCGTCGTTGTGGAGGGAGCGACGCATCTGAACGCCCCTGGTCGCCCCGAGTTCTTGAAGAGTCTACAGAGTTTTCTCGCCCAGACGCGGCCTGAGAAGTGAACACCCGCTGAACTAGGCCCCGCCAAGCTGCAATGCTCACCCCACGGTGAGCATGGAAGTGTGGTTTGACACCAGTCCAAGATCATCATGCCCGCTTTGAGAGCGGGAAAATAGGTGTCACCGAGTCAAACATGCAGTACGTCAACTTCGTCTACGAAGATAGTCACGATGGGAAGCTTCACACCGGGCCTGTTCCCGATGGTGATGCAGCGTATCTCCGGAAGGCTGCAACGCATCTCCGGCCGCTGTCCGATGAAGACTACATCACTGGGCCAGCTTGTCTTTTGCATACTATGGCGGAGTACAGCTATGTGCTTGATGATCAAGTTCTCTACTGGTGTGTCGAATGGGATCCAGGTCTGTTGATCGTGAGGATGTCCCCGAACCAGGAAATGAAATGGGTTGCGATTCGGTCACCGGTCCCCAACTTTGGCGGTCGTGAACCGTTGCCTGAAGATGGCGATCCCGACGAGTACGATGAGGATGATAATCCGCAGTACAACCTGATCTTCACGCCCTGGGATGCACAGTTTGACAAGGATGCCAAGGAGTGGGGATCATTCGTCCCTGCGGATTCCGAAGTCCAGGCCCGATTTCAAAGAGCTTTGACTCACGTCAACTCACTTGGTGAGGTAATGCAATCTCGTTACGCCGACGACAGAGAGAGTTGGCTCAGTCGATGCATGCAAAACCTTGAGAATCGGTGTGGCGAGGGGGTGAGACTTCGTTGAGGTTATGTGATGTACTCTCACGTCATACACCTGCGGGTTAAACGGATAAACCCGCAGGCTCTTTGTACTGGTGCTCTTCTCGTGTTTGTTGTACGACCAACATTCTATGTTGCGTTCTGTTCAACAGGGGTTTAGCTTAGTGGCATGCCATGCGGCTGATGGTTGCTGCGATGCGGGATACGCAGAAACTGATTCTGTATTGCCCGTTCACCGCTGGAGGACGATGACGTTGGAGCCGTTTCAAAGCGACCAGGTTCACGATCCTGAGTTTGAACGTCTAGTCGAGAGCCTATGCGTTCGGCCCAATATGTACGCAACTCCGGCGACCTACGGGACGGTATGTGCATACCTGTGCGGGTTCGATGCGGCTCGGAGTGGCGGCCCGCTTGTTGGCCTCCAACAGTGGCTGGTGGTGCGGCACGGCGATGGCAACAACCTGCACTGGTGTGAGTTGGCCCGAAGGCAGTTGCCGACAGTCGACGCCGAACTGCACGACGAGGAGTTGGCCATCCGGTCACTCGGGCGACTACTTGCAGAATTCTTCGCGTATCGCCGAGCCAATGGTATCACGAAGGTGTTTCACGAGTACGCTCGGTGGCTGCTGAAGCAATCGTGGTACACCGGGCCGTTGCACCACGACAGCGGCCCAATCGCCTAATCTAGCGTGGGGGCAGCTATTTGTGATATGTAGCTCACTCAGCCCTTAGCTGTGAGCGGACTGTTCAGCTACGGAGAACGAAGCAATGCCTTGGGAGATCACGATTCGGAGAGCCGACGGAGCGCCGCTGGACGACCTGGAGATAGTGCGCCAGCAAATCTTATCTGCACTTCCCAACATTCAATTCCAGAGAGAGTCTAGCGGCCTGGAGAAAATTGCCTTCGCACGCGCTAAAGGTGTCGAGTTCCCGGAAGTACTTCTCCGGCATTTCGAGCAGCAACCGGCCAAGGAACGGGCGGAGTTCAATGGCGACGGATTCTCGGTCGTACTTTACGGGTTTGAAGCACAGCCGTTAGTTGCGATTCACGCGGAAGTGCGAGGCGACGGCAATCCAGCGCCAATTCTGGCCGCACTATGCCTGCCACACGGGTGGGTGGCCGTTGATGATGCGAGCGGCGAGCCGGTCGAATTGGCGGGTACAGAATAGTGGCGAGCGGTGAAGTACACCACTTTCATGCAAGGTTGCAACGAGCACCATTCTTCGCTGCCAGCCGGAGGCTGGCTAACAGTGCGTTCCCAGCCTGGAGGTTGGGAAAGAGAATTTCTCTCGTGTCTTACTTGTTCCAGTAAATCCTCACATTCCCAGTCGCTCGGCCTACTGCAATGATGTCGGGTTTGCCATCGCCATTGAGGTCGGCGACGGTGAGGTCTTCGACGGCCACGCCATTCGGGTTCTCTTGGTTGAGCGTATCGCGGACGCCGACGATGAGTTCCTGTACGCCGTCGCCATCGAGGTCGGCCCAGGCGAGAGCGTGGCCCCATTTGAGGTCTTTGTCGATGACGGTGCGTTTCCATTCCTTGTTGAGTTGACCATCCACCGGTTCGTAGAGCACCACTTGGTTGCCATGCCAGGGTTCGATGGTGGCGATGATGGGCTCTTTGTCTTTCAGACGACCGAGTTTGACTTCACTGCAGCCGCGGTTCTTCTCCGGTTGCGATTGGTCGCCGATACAAATTGTGAGTTCCCAGGACTGTGTACCAATGTCTTGATCGGGTACAAGGACTTTCAGACCATCGTAACTGGCAAGGAGAAGATGCTGCGTGCGTTTGGTCAACAATTCCACCGGCTCAAAGTTATGCACCACACGGTGGGAACGACTGAGCGAGATGCTCTGCCAGCGATCTTTCAAAGGATTCGCGGGGATATTGAAGTACTGTAGAGCACTGCCAGTTTCCACCCAGTTTTTAGCAGCTGTGGAGTTACGCCCCATGAGAGGGGCAACGACTAGTACGGACCCGCCCTTGTCCCAGAAATTTGCGAATCGTATTCGATGTATCGTCGGGATATCATCCGCAATCAGATGCACCTTCCACGGTTCATCGAGCGACTTGCCTCGCTGGAGCCATTGGAGGGTGCCTCCGCTTTTGGTGTTGAAGGGCTTCCAGTCAGCGGCGAGGGCAAAGTCAACGAGGCCATCGCCATCAATATCGTGAGCCGCGATGCTGACGTTGTCGGGCTTGGTCTGGCCGGAAATGATGGTGTGCAGCTTCCAGGTTGGGTTCTCGAACCAGATCACTCGCTGTGCATCGGCCACCACGATGTCGGGATTCTTGTCGTTGTTGACATCGGCGATGATGACCGAGTAGCCCACTTTGAGGGTGCGGTCGATTTCCTGGGTACGGAAGGAGAGATCATCGGCCACGATGATGGAGGGGATGAAGAGAAAGAGAAGCGAGAGGAGTCGCATAGCCTGTTTCCTGTGTTTCTCGTCCCCGGTCTCCGACCGGGGACGCACTGCAAGCCTGCCTCCGGCAGGCAGCGGTGGTGAGAGTACGTCACTTCCCTGCAAGGTTGCAACGCGTACCAGTCGTCGCTGCCGGTCGGAGACCGGCTTCCAGTGCGTCCCTGGCGGAGCCAGGGGACGAGTTGTTTGGTAGTATTGATAGGATATGTGTTACTGAGCACCTCATCATCAGGTGATCCATGCAGCCGAGTTTTGGTCCGAGTTCGCCGTTGGCTCCTGCGTTTATCCCGTCGTCGGTGTTTGTGTTGCCTGATCTGGATGCCTTGGAAGAGATCAGCACCGGGCAGTCGGCGGGGTTTATCTACGCTCGCGACAATCACCCCAATGCCGTGCAACTCGAAACCGAACTGGCCCGGATGGAGAAGGCGGCTGGGGCCATCGTCTGCGCCAACGGCATGGCGGCTATCGCGAATGTAGCGATGGCGGTGCTCGAACAGGGTGGCCATGTGCTGGCCAGCAACTATCTGTACGGTCGAACGACGCAACTTTTCTTTCAGGAGTTACCTCGCTTTGGGGTGACGACGACTGGCGTGGATACGAGCGATCTGGCTGCGGTCGAGAAGGCCCTCGCTGAAAAGCCTGCGTCGCTGGTGATTGTCGAAACACTTTCCAATCCGCTGCTCTCGGTGGCTAATCTGCCTAAGCTCATTGAACTCTGTCACAAGTATAAATCAGAGATTCTGGTCGATAACACCTTCGCCTCCCCTGCCCTGTGCCGGCCCACCGAACTCGGTGCGGATTATGCGATGGAGAGTTTAACCAAGATCATCGGAGGCCACTCGGATATTACTCTTGGTGTGATCCTGGTGAAAGATGCCAACAAGCTTGGTCGACTGAAACAGGTTCGCAGCATCTGGGGTTGGATGGGCGATTCGTTCCCCTGCTGGATGTCGCTGCGTGGGTTGCCTACACTCAACATTCGCATGCAGGCCAGTTGCGACAATGCTAACCGCCTCGCACTGCTACTGAGCGAACAGCCTGCCGTATCGCAGGTGATTCATCCGAGTTTGCCTGGGCATCCTGATCATGAGTTGGCCCAGCAGCTTTTCGGTGGACAATATGGTAACATGGTCTGCTTCGAGTTGGTCGGTGGAAGAGCGGCAGTGAACCGCTTCTTCCAGAAGGCCAGCAAGCTAAAGTTCTGCCCCTCGCTGGGCGACTATGCAACCACGTGCAGTCACCCGGCCAGCACCTCGCACCGGTACTTGGAACCTGCGGAACGTGAACGACAAGGCATCCGTGATGGGCTCATCCGCCTCTCGGTCGGTATCGAACCGTGGGATGAGTTGGTACAAGCGTTTCGCGAAGGATTGGAAGGATAGTACCCATCTCGCTCCGCGAGATGCTCGGAGAGATGTCACGCGATGCTGATATCTCCCTCAGAATGGTAACGCTCACGATGGCTACGCAATAACTGTATCGCACGACTATTTCTCGGGCATCTCGGCGGAGCGAGATGGGCACTTTGGAGGACATATGCTACTACTCACTCTGCTGCTCGCGTTTCCGGGCAAATACAACGAAGTGCTGAACATTGGCGACAAGGCTCCCGTGTGGGAAGCGCTCGCTGGTGTCGATGGCAAGAAGCACACCATGGGCGAATGGAAAGCCAAGCCTTACCTCGTGGTGGTGTTCACATGTAACAGTTGTCCGTGTGCCCGCGACTACGAAGACCGCATCAAGGCATTCACCGAAAAGTACAAGAGCAAGGTGGCAGTCGTGGCCATCAATGCCAACCTCATCAAGGCTGACAACATGGATGCGATGAAGAAGCGTTCGGAAGAGCGAGGCTACAACTTCCCGTATCTCTTCGATGAAACCCAGAAGGTAGCCAAGGCCTATGGGGCGACCTATACGCCGGAGTTCTACCTGCTGAATGCAGAACGCAAGATCGTCTACATGGGAGCGATGGACGACAAGGACGATCCGGACAAGGTCTCGGCGCGGTATCTGGAAGAAGCCCTCGCTGCTGTCGAAGCGGGCAAGGTGCCTGCGAAGGCCGAGACGCTGGGGCGAGGGTGTATGATTCGGTACAAGGGGCGGGGGAAGTAGCTATTCGGACTGGGATTCAGCCTGTGTGAAATCGATGCCCTCATAGATCGCATTCAACGGAATAGTCACGGGGACAGTCTCCAGTGTGAAGTCACTCTTGTCGTCTTTGAAGATACGCAAGTCCCAGTGGTCTTCAGAACGCCTGACGAAGCGTTGTATCTGCATCTTGGTCTGGTAAACAAGAACATACTCTTCGAGCGTTGCTATCTTGCAATACTCATCGAACTTCATGCCACGATCAAACTGTTCAGTGGATTTTGACAACACTTCAAAAATGACCTTTGGGTTCAGCAGGGTATCGAAAATGTTGTCTTCAAACTGGGGTTTGCCACACACGATGATGGCATCGGGGTAGAAGTAGTTGTCAGAGTCAGCTTCCTTGACTCGCATGTCATTTGGTAACATAAAACAGTCTTTGCCATCAAGCTGATAGCCGATCTTGCTCAGCAGATTAGCGACGACACGATTGTGTGAATACCGTGCGCCAGCCATGGCGTACATCTCGCCATGATAGAACTCGTTCTTGAACTGCGCCTGCCTTTCGATGGCCAAGTATTCCTGTGGCGTCAATCGGCGTTTCGGGGCTGCTGACATGCATCACCTCTGACTGTGATCTCTTCGATGATTGTATTCTAACGTATCGCATTGATACGCACCAGTTTACCTCCGGTCCGGGCTCAAGACGATGGCTCCTTTGGAGCCGGTGCCATGGCCTTACTCTCAACACTCAACTCTCAACCTGGCAATCGCTGCCGCCTGAAGCCGGTACTCCAACTTCAATCATTCCAGCAGAAGTGGGGGAGAATTGCAACGGTGCAGTCGTACGGATGGTCTGTTCGTCACTGGCCGTCACAGGCGGTACAGTTGGTACTGGTCTTGCAATAAGTGTGCCCGCTAGAACGTGGGCGACCTCAAGAACCGGTGCCATACGGTTCGATGAAGAAACCATCAAACAACGCCCTGCGCTGTGTGATGAGAAGAACACTGAGAAGCAGATCATCTGTACGACGTGCTCTGATCAATACCGCTGATGGGTTTGCTATTCCAGCCAAGGAAGGTAAACCAGAGAAACTCGCTAAGTTGGCTGTTTTTCTCTCATCGTGGGCAGGGAGTTTAGACGAAAAAACTTGCGAAGCGCCCTACCTGCGCTATTCCTGCGAGATGTCGCAGCAAAGTGCACGGGTGCCTCTTCAGGAGCTGTTCTCGCCCGAAGTCTCGATCCCGCTGAGACTTCGATTCACGGAACACTCTCCTGGGGACGAGCGGTTTACTGGTTCCCGCACCAGACGACAGGCTCGAGCAGAACCCAAGCGAACATGAGGTGTAGACAATGCGCAAGGTCTTTACCACGGGGCAAGTGGCCAAGATATGCAAGGTGGCACCACGCACCGTTTCCAAATGGTTCGACTCCGGTCGGCTCCGTGGCTATCGCATCCCCGGCAGCCAGGATCGACGCATTCCACGTGAAAACCTCATCCGCTTCCTCAAAGAGCATGGCATGCCTTTGGGTGAACTGGAAGAAGAAGGTTGGCACAAGATCCTCATCATCGGCGCTGAAAAGGCCTTCATCGACAAAATGAAGAACCACCTGACCGAAGATGAAGAGTTCAAGTTCGAAGTCGCCAACAGTGGTTTCGAAGCAGGCATCCAGGCCGAAAGCTTCCACCCTGACACAATCATCATCGATCTCGCTATGGGCCGCAGCGAAGGCATTCAGATTGCCCAGAACCTCCGCCGCAATGCAGCCTACGAA
>WBZX01000102.1_pt2 | contig 55741 bp, 53 predicted proteins | sample 5204211 | NCBI WGS metagenome assembly WBZX01 (sample SAMN12344362, study PRJNA552823) | activated sludge metagenome | biome: Activated sludge suspended growth; feature: Nitrification reactor; material: Wastewater; isolation source: activated sludge from nitrification reactor of wastewater...
CCAATGCCCCGGAATTCATCAAAGGAGTTGTGAATCTGCGTGGGATTATCGTACCGATTATTGATATGAGGATCAAATTCAGGCTGGGAGATGCGACTTATGATCAGTTTACCGTGGTGATTATTTTAAATGTGTCCGGGCGGGTCATGGGAGTCGTGGTGGATGGGGTATCGGATGTGATCAGTCTGGAAGCGGAGCAGATGCGTCCGACACCGGGATTTGGTTCAGTGATCGATACCGAATATATCATGGGATTGGGAACGGTGGATGAGCGGATGCTGATATTGATCGATATCGAGAAATTGATGGGCAGTAGTGATATGGGCTTGATCGATCAGCATATCAACTAATGAAAGCGGTTAATTTTGGATAAGAAGACTTAAAGGAGATTTCAATGTTTAAAAGTATGACGGTAAAAACTGAGTTGATTCTTGTGCTTGGCCTGCTATCAGTATTACTGATCGGTATCGGTAGTTTGGGCGTATATGGCCTGAATAAAACGAATGATTCTTTCAGGGGTGTTTATGAAGATCGCGCGATTCCTTTAGGGGATTTGGGCATGATTCTGGATCGTATGCAACGCACTCGCTTGAATACAGCCATGTCAGCCTATGGCAGAACTGCTGATATCGTAAAAGAACGGCAAACAATGACAAATCAGCGGGATGCTGAGATTGCCACTACTTGGCAAAAATACATGGTTACCAATTTAACGCCTGAAGAAGCGACATTGGCTGAGAATTTTAACCAACAATGGAGGGTCTATACAGAGTCACGTAATCGTACAATGGCGTTAGCCAATGCGGGAAATTACGATGGTGCCATTGCAAATTTAACAGGTGATGCCGCAGCTAAATTTGATGCGGTACATGCGACCATGCTTAAGTTACTGGAATTGCAACGTGCTGAAGCGGCTAAAGAATACGCAGAAGCGCGAAGTGACTATGAAAGCATTTTTATGATTACTGCCATTACGATCACAGTAGGCATAATTCTCGCTTTTGTTCTCGGATTCTTGTTGCTGCGGGGGATTGTTAACCCACTACATGAAGCGATTACTATTGCCAATGCGGTTGCTGCTGGGGACTTGACGACAAAGATTGAACCGCGTGGGACAGTCAATGGGTTTGATCGTTTGATCAACTCACTGAAAGAAATGAATGATAATCTGATCGGGCTGGTGGGTACAGTCATTAAGGATGCGAATCAAATTTCAACAGCCGCCAGTGAAATTGCCTCGGGTAATTTAGATCTGAGTCAGCGCACGGAAGAACAAGCTTCCAGCCTGGAAGAAACCGCATCATCCATGGAAGAACTCACTTCTACCGTCAAGCAAAATGCGGACAATGCCCGTCAAGCCAATCAACTGGCAGCAGGTGCCTCCGAAGTGGCGGTAAAAGGTGGTGCCGTGGTTGGGCAAGTCGTGCAGACCATGAGCTCCATCAACGAAAGTTCCAAGAAAATTGTGGATATCATCAGCGTCATCGACGGCATCGCATTTCAGACCAATATTCTGGCGTTGAATGCAGCGGTGGAAGCCGCCCGTGCCGGTGAGCAAGGCCGTGGTTTTGCGGTCGTGGCGACAGAAGTGCGCACGTTGGCACAACGTTCCGCAGCGGCAGCGAAAGAGATCAAGGAATTGATCAGTGATTCTGTCAGTAAAGTAGAAGATGGTACGCGGCTGGTTGATGAAGCCGGTGCGACGATGAATGAAATTGTTAGCGCGGTGAAACGAGTGACCGACATCATGAGTGAAATCTCTGCAGCTTCGCAGGAACAAAGTTCCGGTATTGAGCAGGTTAATCAAGCCGTGACACAGATGGATGAAGTCACCCAGCAAAATGCGGCACTGGTGGAAGAGGCGGCGGCAGCGGCGGAATCCATGCAGGATCAAGCCCATGAGTTAACACAAGCAGTTGGTACCTTCAAACTGGCGAGCGCTAGCAGTAACATAACAGCAGCACCGGTTAAAAGAAGTAATCGCCCCTCCACTGTTACCAAATTGCCGAATCGTGGACCAGCAACTAAAAAGACGGTAGTCAATTCAAGTGCAAACTCGACATCTGCACCGGCTCAACCTCGCAAAGCTGCAGCAGGTGGCGGCAGTAATGACTGGGAAGAATTCTAGACATCGAAAGATCAGTCAGTTTTTACCTGGAGAACTTAAGAAAAGGTTCTCCAGTTTTTTTCAGATGACGCCAATCCATATGGCTAATCTAGTTGCGCGAAATCTTCCCTCTCAGTAAAAAATAAGAAAATACTGAACGTCATTTTTTTGTCATATTGACCCTATATCCTGTCCGGAAAGCAATTTGTCTGATGGAGAACAGGGTTATGCTGGATGTGGATGCTTTACTGAAAGATTATTTTCAGAATACGGATGAGGCCAATGGCAAACCGTTAATGAAGGCAGCTTCTTCGGTTCTAAAAAAGCTTTTCCATCAGAAAGAAATTAATACTTTCATTGAAACGCACCAATATCTGGAAGGATTAGAGTTCAATGATGCTGTCCTCGAGCATTTCAATTTTACCTTTCAGGTTTCCAGCAAAGACCGGGCACGTATTCCCGATCAGCGCCGTGTGTTGATAGTTGCCAATCATCCGCTCGGATCGCTGGATGGATTGGCGCTGCTCAAACTGGTATCGGAGATCAGAACCGATGTAAAAATTGTCGCAACGACTTTGTTGAACTGTATCAATCCGTTGCAAAGTTTGTTTCTCTCGGTGGACAATTCGTCGGAGTCAACCAATCATCGCGATAGCATGAACCAGATTGTTGAAGCACTGGAAGCTGAGCAAGCAGTCATTTTATTTCCAACCGGAGAAGTTTCACGGATTTCTCCGATGGGCGTGCGTGACGGTAAATGGAAAACCGGTTTCTTGTCGCTAGCCAAGAAAACCAAAGCGCCCATTGTTCCGGTTTATATCGGTGGCAAGAATTCAACGCTTTTTTATAGCCTTTCCAGTATCTACAAACCGCTGGGCACGATGATGCTGGTGAATGAAATGTTTAATCAGAAAGGTAGCGAAGTTTCGTTCCGGATCGGCAAACCGATACCGTGGGAATCGATTGCGGCGATGGATTTGTCCAAAAAAGCTGTGGCAAAGCTGATGCGTAAGCAGGTTTACTTGTTGGGTAAAAAGAAGAAAAAAGAGCTGTTCAAACCGATTGAAAATATCATTCATCCCGTCCGTACCCAATTAATTCATAAGGAATTAAAGGCTTCACAACTTATCGGTAAGACGCAGGATGGCAAGCATATTTATTTGTTTGACTATCAATCTAACTCCAGTGTGATGCGTGAAATCGGGCGGTTGCGCGAATTATCCTTCCGGCAAGTACAGGAAGGGACGGGGAATTCTCTGGATATCGATGGTTATGATCGTTATTACCGTCACCTGATTCTCTGGGACGAGGATGAGCTGGAGATTATCGGTTCCTACCGGATCGGGGAAGCGGCCAAAATTCTCAGGGAATATGGGGAAGCTGGTTTGTATACGAATAGCTTGTTTAAATTCAATCAAGCATTTATTCCGTATCTTGAAAATGCGATTGAATTGGGTCGCAGTTTTATCCAACCCAGGTATCAGGGAAAACGCAGCCTGGATTATCTGTGGTATGGCATTGGCGCTTACCTTTGTCAGCATCCGCAGATAAGCTATATGGTTGGCCCCGTTTCATTGAGCACTTCCTGGCCCGAACCCGCGCAGCAGGTGATTGCCGGTTTTTACACGGAACTTTTTGGTAATGACCAACTGCTTGCTGTCCCCAGACTGCCTTTTGACTTTGATCCGGTTCAGGATTTTGCACCCTTTAAGCAGGTTGCCGATGAAACTGAATATAAGCAGGCCTATACACTTCTTAAAGAACGCATGGATGCGTTGGGCGTGAAAGTGCCCATCCTCTATAAGCAATATGTCGAATTATGTCAGCCGGGCGGTTGTGAGTTTCTCGGTTTTAATATTGATCCTCATTTTTCAAATTGTGTGGATGCGCTAATTCTGGTGCACATTAATGCTATTAAAGAAAAAAAACACCAACGCTATATTGAAAGCCACGCAATGGTTATGCAGAATCTCAACTCCGCGTAGCGACGGGTTCCAGGGATAATTAATTGAAAACTTCCATGATCGTTGTGTTCTGGTTATTTGTGCATCTCTTGCTTGACCCGCCAAGCCGGTAACGCACTATCAAAAATCCGTATGGTATCCATATTGCCAAAAAAGTATGCCGCATTTTCAGATGGGGATATGATGCGATGTTTTGATCCGATTGACAGTGGTTCGGTATTGATACAAACAGGGCCAGGAAAAGGAACGGGAGACTTACCCGATAAAATACCGTTGATATATATTTTTAAAGCGGCGCCGTCATAGCTGACCGCCACGTGAGTCCAAGTGTCGATAGTGACAACACCAATGCTGTCGAATTTGTAATAATAAATCGTATTGCCGCAGCCACCGTAAAATCCTCCCACTCTTACCTTCTGGGTATCTTGCCGGATGTTCATCCAGAAAGCACCGGCCTTTTCCATAATTTCCTCTCTGTCCCATTGGTTCGGCTTATATTTGATCCAAGCCATCAAGGTGTACTGGTGCAAATCGAAGAGCGGATTGTCAGGAACCAGAATATGGTTATCAATTCCATTCAGTTTCAAACCTCTTCCTGCAAAACCCGATCCAAAATGTTTTGTTCCGCCACCCAGAATGGTGCCGTCTAATCCATTTCCGCTGGTATCGGTTACAAAATCTCCGGTATCGGCCGAGAATTTATACTCCAGTACAAGTGCCTCAGCGTTTGCTAAGATGGGAACAAACAAGATTAAAAAAAGTATGCGTAGCATGATATCTCCTCAGTAGTGTCCAAAAATTCTATCACTTGGACATGAAAGATAACATTGCCGGAAGTGCGTTGGCCGATGCCAACGGAAACAAGGCATTATTCGCAGTACCTGCGATGCAGCAAGTTCCACGATACCGAACACGACAAGGCCTCGGCATTTCTACCAACAATTTAGAATTCCTACGATGACTATCACTCAGCTTTATCGCTGATGTTGGCAGATTAGGTGAAATCGATTCTATTTCAGAGAGTTTCAAGGGGTAATTGGCGGCGCGCAATATGAATTGGATAGCGGTACGCCAATAACATTTCTTCGTCTACAAGATTCAGTGCATACTGAGCCAGATGGCGAGGGTGGTCAGTGTTATAAGCAATACTGGTACAGTCAGCACAATGCCTACTTTAAAATAATATCCCCACGTGATAACCGTATTTTTCCGTGCTAGCACATGTAACCATAGCAAGGTTGCCAGACTGCCAATCGGAGTGATTTTTGGTCCCAGATCGCAACCGATTACGTTGGCGTAAATCATGGCTTCTTTTACCGCATCGGTCGCGTTGGTTGCGTCGATCGACAACGCGCCGATCAGCACCGTGGGCATATTGTTCATGATAGATGATAAGAAAGCGGTCAGAAAACCAGTGCCGATTGTTGCGCCCCATACGCCGTAACCAGCGAAGAAATCAAGCAAGCTGGTAATGTATCCCGTCAAACCTTCATTGCGCAGACCGTATACCACCAAATACATGCCTAGTGAAAAAATGACGATTTGCCACGGCGCTTCTCGTATTACCTTGTGCGTGTTAATAACATGACCGCGTGTTGCTACCGCGAATAGTATTAACGAGCCGGTAGCCGCCACCATGCTGATTGGCACGCCAAAAGGTTCGAGACCAAAAAATCCGATAAGTAGTAATACAAGTACCACCCAACCCGCACGAAACGTTGCCGGATCACGTATTGCTTCATTCGGTGCTTTAAGTTGACTAATGTCATAGCTGGTCGGAATGCTGCGGCGAAAATAAAGGAAAAGCACTCCCAAGCTAATTACTACTGAAGCGATGTTGACCGGAATCATGACCGCAGCATATTCAGCAAATCCAATCTTGAAATAATCAACCGATACAATGTTAACCAAATTAGATACGACTAGCGGCAAACTGGCCGTATCGGCGATAAAGCCCGCGGCCATGACAAAAGCGAGCGTAGCTGCCGGACTAAACCCAAGCGCCAATAACATCGCCATCACGATTGGAGTTAAAATCAAAGCCGCGCCATCGTTAGCAAACAACGCGGCAACCGCCGCACCCAGTAATACGATATAGGCAAATAATAAATACCCATTGCCGCGACCCCAACGCGCCACATGCAGTGCAGCCCATTCAAAGAATCCTGCTTCGTCAAGCAATAAGCTGATAATAATGATAGCAATAAAAGCCGCTGTCGCATTCCACACAATATTCCACACCACCGGAATGTCGCTGAGCTGCACTACGCCAAGAAGCAATGCTGCGGTAGCCCCAAGCAAAGCACTCCAGCCGATACCGAGGCCTCGTGGCTGCCAGATGACCAGCACGAGCGTAAAAATGAAAATAAATGCAGCAATTAGCATGACAATATGCGCCCCTTGATATATAGGCCTGTAGCAATCACTTTGTTTGTGTCTGTTTAAATTTCAAAATGCCGATGTAGTCCAGCTTCGTCTTGAGGGCGGAAGGATTTTGACGCAATTCGTCTAATGGCAGCGCTAATAACGTTTCGATACCCTCGCGTAAAGTACGATAAGCCTTTGTAAATGCCGCGTTGATCTCTTCTTCGGTTCCTGTGGCTTCGGCTGGATCATCGCCCCCCCAATGAGTACGCACTGCAGAACCAAGATAAGTTGGACAGGTTTCACCGGCTGCATTGCCGCAAACAGTGATTACGATGTCTGGAGTCACTGGTAAATTGTCCCACGATTTACTGAAAAATCCCTCAGTTAGGATACCTTCTTGCTCAAGCAATGCGAGTGAACGCGGATGAACTTGGCCGGTCGGTTGACTACCCGCGCTCATCGCTTGCCATTCTTTGGGTGCAAGATGGTTGAAAGTGGCTTCCGCAAGAATCGAGCGGCAGGAATTTCCGGTACAAAGAAATAATACGTTCATGATCAAGCAGCGCAGCAGGATTTGGTTTTTTTGATTTGGATGGCCGTATCATTTCCAAATGTCGGAATTGTTGTCAGCGAATGAAATGTTTCCCAAGCGATGCCCTGTGGATCAACCGTCCAGTATTTATTGGATTCGGCATAACAGCATTGCGCGTTTTTTTGTTCCGTGGCAGGCAAATCGGCTTGAGCCAAACGGTTATTCATTTCGTTTAATGCTTGCTCTGAATCAACCTGGATTCCTACATGATCCAAACCGGGTTTTGCTCCTCGTGCGGATATTGCGAAATTGATATATGGGTCGTCCAGCATCCACTTGGCGTAATCAGTTTTGCTAATCGCGGGTTCGGTACCGAATAACGCGGAATAAAAACGGATGTTATCTTGCAAACTATCTACTGAGATATGTATATGAAAACGTTTCATAATGTTGCCTTCTTTGTTAAATGAATAGGGAAAATGTTTTTAGCTATTATTCTTTTCATCACAGCAAACCTCAATGGGACTGCAAGGGTTACCAGCACAACAATTCTCAGTGAGATAATCTATTAGCCCATTCATGGTTTCAAAATTTGCCGAGTAATAGATGAAGCGGCTTTCCTGCCGGGCGATGGCCAGCTCTGCATGAGTCAATTCTTTTAGGTGAAAAGATAGCGTTGCATTGGGAATGTTCAATTCCTTTGCAAGCTGACCCGCCGGAAGTCCTGATTCTCCAGCCTGAACCAGCGTCCGGAATATCGTGAGACGAGTTTCGTGGGCTAGGGCAGCCAACGCACTAATAGCAATATTCATTTCCATATTTCCATAATATTGGAAACATAGCTTACTGTCAATATTCCTGATTGGATCAAATGGCTGCAAAATAGGTCATTTCTCATTGTCGCTGGTCATGGTAATCAATTTGTCATAAGTATTTAATTTTACTGTTATAAGGATGTCATTTATTGAAGCTAGAGTTGGCGCTAAAGTCAAAAATGCCTTTAAACCAATACAGGAGGAAATTATGAGCAGTAAACTTCACCCCGATGGCAAACTCAATCCTAGCGACGTTAGTACCAATGACAGTGGAAACAGCAGCATTCTGGAAATAATCGAACAACGCAAACTTACACGGCGTAATTTCCTTAAATCATCGGTGAGCGCCACAGCAGGTGTTACTGCGTTGACAGTGATGAGTAGTTCGGTTGTTGATGGATTATTAAATCATGCCGAAGCAGCGCAAAATCCAGTTGGGGCAATTAACTTCATACCGATCAGCGCTAATATTTCACCCATGACGGATGGCGTCACTGTGCCGGTGGGATATTCGGCTAAGGTTTTGGTATCCTGGGGAGACTCCTTGACCACTGAACCACATTGGGACACTGTTGGTGCCATGGATGAGGTAACCCAGCTTCACTGCTACGGTGCCCACACTGACGGCATGCACTACTTTCCTTTTCCGGGGCCATTTGGCAATAAACGTGGTCTTTTGGTCACTAATAGCGAATATTGCGATCCTCCGCTGGTGAACAACATCACTCCCGCAGCTAACTATGCTATGACTGCGATTACGCTCGACATGGTACGGGCTCAACAGGCTGCGCATGGCGTCAATGTTGTTACGGTTGATAAGAAAAATAACCACTGGCAAGTCAATCAACATTCACCTTTAAATCGCCGCATCACGGGTAATACGCTGTGCAAAATCAGCGGTCCTGCCGCCGGGCACGATTTGATGAAAACTACTGCCGATCCTGCTGGCGTTAGAGTATTGGGCACGCTCAATAATTGCGCGCACGGTTATACACCTTGGGGCACTTATCTTACTTGCGAAGAAAACTGGAATGGCTACTTTTCCAATGAGACTGGCGATGTGGATGGGGAGTCTGATCCGAATCGTAAACTTAAAGCTCTTCAGAATCAGGCTCGGTATGGTGTAGTTAAAGGTGGTTTTGGTTATCGCTGGCACGAAGTTGACGAGCGTTTCCGTGCTGATTTGCATCCCAATGAAACCAATCGCTTCGGCTGGGTCGTGGAGATCGACCCATGGGATCCGAAGAGTACCCCGATTAAACGTACGGCCATGGGTCGAATGAAGCACGAAGGCGCCCAAGTGGTCATCGACAAGCATGATCGGGTTGCTTTCTATATGGGTGATGATGAACGCAATGAATATATCTATAAATTCGTATGTCACTGGAAACTGAATCGCAAAAATCCCGATACAAATCGCCATATGCTGAATCATGGGACATTGTATGTGGCTAAATTTAATGCGGATGGGAGTGGTCAATGGTTACCTTTGGTATGGGGCCAGAATGGATTGACACAGGAAAATGGTTTTGCCGATCAAGGTGAAGTACTCATCAAAACCCGCCAGGCAGCCGACCGTTTGGGTGCCACGATGATGGATCGACCTGAGTGGGGAACGGTGCATCCGTTAACCGGAGAAATCTATATGACGCTTACCAATAACAGCCGTCGCGGCAATACACCGGCTTCAAGTAATAGTGTAGACGGCAGCAGTAGCGCAGCGAGTTCCAATCCGCCGGTGGATGCCGCCAATCCGCGCCCCGACAACGACTTCGGCCAGATCATTCGCTGGCGCGAGGATATGGGGTACGTGACCGCCACCACTTTCAAATGGGATATATTTGTCCAATGCGGTGACAAAGCCAACATCAAAAGTTTGGGCAGCAGCTACAATTCTGCCGGTCACGATGGTTATATGGGCAACATCAACGGCGATGATTATGGTGCACCCGATGGCCTGTGGTTCGACAGGGATGGTCGTCTGTGGATTCAAACTGACCAGGTCGGCGATGCCAGCGGCGATTGGGTCAATATCGGTGGTAACGTAATGATGTGTGCTGATCCATCCACTGGTGAGACCAAGCGTTTTCTCACCAGTCCGCCCCATTGTGAGGTAACCGGCGTTATCACCACGCCCGATAGCAAGACAATGTTTGTAGGTATCCAGCATCCAGGGGAAGATTGGAAAATCGACTTTACCGACAATTCTACTTGGCCGGATAGCGGTTATAACGGTCCGACTACGTTTGCTGGATCGTCCGTATCTAAGCCACGCTCTTCGGTAATAGTCATTACGAAAGATGATGGAGGAGTGATTGGAAGTTAGTGTTGTAAACATCGTGCGGATAGATAAAACTAATATTATCAAATGCATAGTATTTTATTTTTTTGGATTCAACTGCCCGCTCCTTGGGCAAAAGCTGTTTAAAAAACAATAAATTGGAGAGCGTAATAATTACCCCGCTGCTTGCGGCAGGGTAATTATTTTTTGTCTCAATGGGCTACTTCATGACGCAATAATCTCAAATGGGTACAATATAAACAATTGGCGTAGTTTCATCGCCTCATTGCTATTGACCCAAATGTCGACCCTATCATTAGAATCTTCTCAACTACGCATTACCATCAACCCAGACGCTTTGGGATTTTCTGACACTTCGGAATTACTACAGCAGCCATTATCCTGGATTGGACAGGAGCGGGCGGAGGGTGCGGTCCATTTTGGCCTCGGTATGAGGCAACCGGATTATCATTTGTTTGTACTGGGAGAAGCCGGATCGGGGCGATCTTCTTTGTTGCAGCAAGCGATGATGACCGCAGCGGCTGGTAGATCGACGCCGCCCGATTTATGCTATCTGTACAATTTTATCGCGCCTGAAAAGCCGCTGGCCTTGCATTTACCTGCCGGGCAAAGTCAGGTGCTGCGGCAGTCGCTACTGCAACTGGCAAAATCGCTGCCGGTGGAAATCACCCAATGTTTGAGCGGACAGGATTTCAAGATCAAAAGTGAGCGCATCGAGAAGAAATTCAGAACCGAAGTCGCCAAAGCGTATGCCAAGCTGGACAAGATTGCGGAATCATTGCATTTCACCATTCGGCGTGAAGACGAACAGATTGTTTTTACTTTGTTGGATGAAAAAGGCGAGATTCTGACGGAAGAAAATTTGTTAAAGCTGCCCAAGACGCGCAGAACTGAAGTAGAACAGGCGGAGCAGCAATTGCACGAGGCGATTATTGTCTATTTTGAAGCATTTAAGAAAATAAACCAGGAAAAGAATACTGCATTGGCGACATTGCAACGTCGTATCGTGCAGCCGGTGTTGCAGCTTACGTTGAAGAAAATCCAGGACGGATTACAAAAACAGTTAAAGCACAATATCCGCCTGAAGACATATTTTGAGCAAATAGAAGCGGATATTCTCGATAATCTGATGCTGTTTGAAGCGAACGCCGCCGATGAGGACAAGCGACAAGCGGCGTTGAATCAGATTTTTTCCCGTTATCAGATCAATCTGGTGGTGGACAATGCCGGTTTGCAGGGAGCGCCCGTGATTATCGAGGACAATCCGTCGTCGTATGCATTGTTTGGCGGTATCGATTATCAACTTGAGAACGGAAAACTGAAAACCGATTTCATGCGTATCCGGGCCGGCAGTTTGCTCAAAGCGCACGATGGATTTCTCATGTTGCACTTGAGTGATTTGCTGACGGATAGCCAGTTATGGGTAAAATTGCGGCGGTTTTTGCGTAGTAAACGGTTGCAAATTGAAGAGCCCGGCTCGGCATTGACGTCCGATACCCCGGTTGCGCTCGAACCGGAGGCGGTGGAAGTTAATGTCAAAATCGTTCTGATCGGGTCACGTGAAGAATATTATGTGTTACAGGAAACCGATCCTGAATTCATGCGGCGCTTTCGCGTGAAAGTGGATTTTGCTGAAAGCTTTATCGCCAATGCGGAAACTTACCGTGCATCGGCTGTTTTTGTCGCGCATGCTTGTAATGCTTCAAAATTACCGCATTTCTCTGCGGCTGCGGTGGCGCGTTTATTGGAAGAATCGCATCGCGAAATGGAAGATCAAAAGCGTCAGAGCGCGATTTTTGCGCGTACCGAGATGCTGGTGCTGGAGAGTGCTTCAGTATGCCATGCCCGTCGCGGGCGCATCGTGGAGAAGGCGGATATCGACACCGCGCTGCAAGCGCGCACCTTGCGTCATAACTATCCGGATGTCAGTTTGCAGGAGGCCATTGTCGAAGGTGAAATCTGCATTGCTTTACAAGGTGCCAGAGTAGGGCAGCTCAATGCATTGATGCAGATCGATTTGGGCGATCATCACTTTGGCACGGCGGTGCGCGTCACTGCACGTACTTCTGCCGGAGAGGATGGCGTGCTGAATATCGCACGTGAAGTCGATATGTCCGGCCCGATTCATGATAAAGGCATGTTGATATTGCAGAACTACCTGACCGCATTGTTTGCTTATATCGCACCGCTGGCACTGAGCGCGTCGATTGTTTTCGAGCAGGAATATACCAGCATTGAAGGCGATTCGGCTTCCTGCGCCGAGTTTTATGCTCTGCTGTCATCTCTGGCAGAATTGCCGCTGAATCAAGGCATCGCGGTGACGGGCGCATTGAATCAGTATGGCGAAGTGCTACCGATAGGGGGAATCAATGACAAGATTGAAGGCTATTTCAAACTGTGCGAGAAGATTGGCTTGAACGGCGAGCAAGGTGTCCTGATTCCGCATCTTAATCGGCAGCATTTGATGCTGGATGACAAAATCATCGATGCGGTTGAGAAAGGCCTGTTTACGATTTATACCATGGAACATGTCACACAAGGACTGGAATTGCTGGCCGAATTGCCAGCGGGAACCTTCGAATCAGGGCGGACGCTCGGTTATCCATCCGATACCGTCTTAGGGAATGCCCAAAGAATGTTGCTGGCTTTCCGCCGCGCTTGCCAGATGACGCATCATCCTAAAACAGAGCATCGGCGATTGCCGACACGCACGGAAAAGTGACCGTGCCGTGTGATTTTCTGGTTTGCACATGAAGATTGATGATACCGGCCGGTTAAACCATATGAATACTTCTTCCAACATGACTACCCAGCAACAGCGCTACCGAGATGTGCGTAGAGTCACCCTAATTGGCTCAGCGCTGGATTTTATGCTGGGTGTTGCAAAAATTGTGATGGGATGGCTCTCTAATTCGCAAGCACTGATTGCCGATGGCATCCACTCTTTTTCCGATTTACTGACCGATTTTATGGTGCTGTATGCCGCCAAGCATGCGCACAAAGCAGCCGATGAAGCGCATCCCTATGGGCATGGCCGTATCGAAACACTGGCAACGGTGAGCTTAGGAGTGGTGTTGGTTATCGTTGCGATTGGGATTGCGACGAGTGCGATACAACGGCTTGATGATCTAAACGTATTATTGGATTTCAGTACATTGGCATTATTGGTGGCTTTCGTGTCTGTCATTTCCAAGGAATGGATTTATCGCTACACGATAGCTGCCGCACGGCGTTTGCGCTCGGATATGTTGGCGGCGAATGCATGGCACAGTCGTTCGGATGCCTTTTCATCAATCGTGGTGGTGGTCGGCATTGCCGGCGTCATGTTTGGTTATTCTTATCTGGATGCAATGGCTGCCGTGGTTGTGGCTGCGATGATCGCCAAAATCGGTTTTAATTTGATTCGTTCCAGCGCGCGGGAATTGATTGATACCGCGCTGGATCCTGAGAAAGTCACAGCGATTCGCCAGCATATCGTTGATGTGAATGGCGTGCGTTCAGTGCACATGCTCAGATCCCGGAAAAGTGCGGGGGATGCTTTTGTGGATGTGCATATCCAGGTTGATCCGCGTCTGAGCGTATCGGAAGGTCATCAGATTGGCGATGTGGTGCGGCGACGTTTGATGCAGCAAATGAGTGAAGTAATCGATGTGACTGTGCATATCGACCCGGAAAATGATGAAACCGGCTCGCCCTGCAACGACTTGCCTGCACGCGATAAAGTCATCGAGGCGCTCAAGTGTTGCTGGCCGAAATTGCCGGTAGTAGCCATTGAAAACGTTACATTGCATTATCTGTCGGGTGAGATTGATGTTGAACTGGATTTGCCGATCGAGATCCTGCAAAACACGACGGAAGCAAAGCATCTGGTGCAGGCACTCAAACAAGCGGTTGCATCGTTGCCTTATGTCGGTGATGTACAAGTGCGGTTTAAGGCTTGATTCGCACGAAATAATGGTAATTTTACTAAGGAGCATTCATGATTAAAGCATACGCAGCATTTGAAGCGGGTGGACAATTGCAACCTTTTGAGTACGATCCCGGGCCGTTGGGCGCTCACGATGTTGAAATCGCGATTGAACATTGCGGTATTTGTCATAGCGATCTGAGTATGCTGCAAAATGAATGGGGGATTACCCGATATCCGTTCGTGCCCGGCCATGAGGTGATTGGCACGATTGCAGCCAAAGGTGACTATGCACATCAGTTTCAGTTGGGGCAACGGGTCGGCTTGGGCTGGCATTCCGGCTATTGCATGACTTGCGACACCTGCATGTCGGGTGATCACAATCTTTGCGCGCAGACGGAATCAACGATTGTCGGCCGTCATGGCGGTTTCGCAGACAAAGTTCGCGCCAATGCAGCCAGTGTGGTTGCACTACCGGATAGCATTGATGCGCAAAGCGCAGGACCGCTTTTTTGTGGCGGGATCACCGTTTTTAATCCGCTGTTGCAATTTAATATTCCACCAACCGCCAAAGTCGCTGTCATCGGTATCGGTGGTTTAGGACATATCGCTTTACAGTTTCTAAGGGCATGGGGTTGTCAGGTAACGGCCTTTACGTCCAGTGATGCCAAAAAAAGCGAAGCGTTAGCGCTGGGCGCGCATAATGTTCTGGATACCCGCAATGCCTCCGAACTGAGAGCTGCGACGAATCAGTTTGATTTAATTTTATCGACAGTCAATGTAAAACTCGACTGGAATGCCTACATTGCCACTTTACGCCCTAAAGGCCGTCTGCATTTTGTGGGGGCAACACTGGAACCACTGGATATTGGCGCATTCCCGTTAATTTCAGCGCAGCGTTCTATTTCGGGATCGCCTGTCGGCAGCCCTGCCAGTCTCAAAACAATGTTGAATTTCGTAGAACGGCATGATATCAAGCCGATCATTGAAATCTTTCGCTTTGATCAGGTGAATGAAGCGCTCGCCAGGCTGGCCAGCGGTAAAGCGAGATATCGTATTGTGCTGAGCAATTAAATGATTCCTGAGTGACACTGTGTCACTGGTAATTCCTTTTCCTTATGGATAGTGTTTTAGTTTGAAATTTTATTTTCATACTTTACGTTTTCATCATTTAAACTTTACATTTATTTCTAATGTTGTTTACAATTGATCAATATAATCTTTACGTTTAATATGCCAAATGCTGATTGATGAGTCTATCCATAACTTGCTAAAGCTTGTTTCCGATGACGGAAAAAATGTTGCTTCCAGGCTGGCGAGTAGTTTAGGTGTATCCCGTCAAGCCGCCAGCACAAGGTTGCGGATTGCAGCATCGAAGGGATTGATTACGAAGCATGGTGTTGGGCGCGGTGTTGAGTATGTGCTTGCTGAATTGTTTCGTGTTCATCAGGAATACGATAGAGCAGGTTTATCCGAAGATAGAGTTTGGTCTTTTCTGTTTGCTCCGGTGGTGGCAGGTTTGCCAGAGAATGTTCGCGATATTTGGCGCTATGGCTTTACCGAAATGGTCAACAATGCGATAGACCACTCCGGTGCCAATAAAATTACAGTTTGGGTGGTGCGCAATGCCTTATATACCCAAGCTTGGGTTGCTGATGATGGTGAAGGCATCTTCAATAAAATTCAGAAAGCTCTTGATCTTTTCGATCCGCGCGAAGCAATTTTGGAACTGGCAAAGGGAAAATTCACAACAGACCCGGTAAATCATTCTGGTGAGGGAATCTTCTTTTCCAGCAAAGTATTCGATCTTTTTGATATTCGCTCTGGAAGTCTTCATTTTATGCATGAAGACGGATTGGACGACATGCTGATCGAGCGCCCAAAAAATGCGTCAGGGACGCTGGTAGTCATGCGTCTGATGAATGACAGTACCCGCATAACAAAAGCAATTTTTGACAAATTTGCGGTACCTGAAGAGTACACATTTGCCAAAACAATTGTTCCTGTCCGATTGGGTCAGTACGAAGGCGAAAAATTGGTATCCAGATCGCAGGCGAAAAGACTGATATTTCGTTTTGAGAAATTCAAAACCGTCATTCTTGATTTCACCGGGATTGAAGAAATTGGACAGGCTTTTTCTGATGAGGTATTCCGGGTATTCCAGAATGCCCATAGAGATACCAAGCTTGTGCCGGTAAACATGACACCTGCGGTCAAAGATATGGTGTCACGAGCGAAGGCAGGGTAACGTTTGCAACGTTGCAAATGCGACAGTCTTCATAGACCAACGCATACAATGTTATTCAGAGTTTCTTAAATGATCGCCCCTGAGAAGTGATCCTTCAGGGGCGTTGTTTATGTTATTGCTTGATTAAGGCTTAGATTACTACAAAGTCTGCATTGGTCATGGCTAGTCCAGCAGTGAGCGTAGCAATTTGTACCGCAGCACCTGCGCTACTGCCATTTGCATCGTATAGTAAAGCACCACTTACATTGTTGTAGATGATGAAATCATTGGCATCTACCGCTTGTGTGCCGATTCTGAGCTGACCCACCGCTAATGTGCCGGTGGTGGTTAATGCGGTAAATATCGCGTTCTCTAATTGGATCGTGTCATCCACCACAACAAAATCAGTAATCGCATCGATGTGGCCTGCGGTAGTCAGTTTGAAGGTATCTTGACCTGCTCCACCGGTGAGCGTGTTATTACCTATGCCGCCATCCAGCGTGTCATTACCTCCCCCTCCGTTCAATTGATTGGTCGCTGAATTGCCTATCAGACTGTTGGCCAGACTATTGCCGTTACCGTTGATGGTTGCTGCACCGGTCAGGGTCAGATTTTCTACATTGGCTGGCAAAGTGCGGGTTATGCTGCTGCTGATTTTATCAGTACCCTCATTGAGGTTCTCAGTCACCACATCACCGGCGTTATCGACGACATAATTATCATTGCCGAGCCCGCCAATTAGGGTATCAGCGCCTGTGCCACCATTAAGCGTATCATTGCCTAAACCACCATTTAGCTGGTTGGTTGCCGAATTGCCTATCAGTACATTATTTAGGTCATTACCAGTTCCATTGATAGTCAGTGCACCTGTCAACGTGAGATTTTCTACATTGGTTGGTAAGGTCAAACTGATGCTGCTTTTGACAGTATCCGTACCTTCATTCAAGTTTTCAGTAATGACGACGCCAACATTGTCGACAATATAGGTGTCATTGCCTAAACCACCTCTTAATGAGTCACTGCCGCCCTTGCCGTTGATGGTATCGTTAAACGCAGTTCCATAAATTGTATTATTACCGTCATTTCCTGCCATGTTGATTCCACCCGTGAGAGAGATCGGGGTGCTGTTACCAATTTGTAACCATTCAACATTGGCTGCAGCCAACTGATTGCCGAGATAAACTTGACCGTAACCATCAAACAACCCAAAGACCATTCGAGGTGGTACCCTGTAGACGCACAGCAGAAGCAGGGATATCGCTTAAAATACGTATTGTGTCACTTCCATTCCCTGCTAATTCGACGACTTCGTCATAGGAGGTTGAGAAATTACCAGAAAATTCGTAGGTATCATTACCTAAGGCGCCGATGAGCTTATCATTGCCACCTTTTCCATTGATCGTGTCATCGCTGCTTGTTCCATTCAGCGTATTGTTAGAATCATTCCCATTGATTATTGCCATTTTTTTTGTTCTCCGTGATAAGAGTGAATGTTATTACCCACTCGGCATGTATGGTAGCTTGCTGAGTAATCCAGAGTCAATGTAAATACTTATATAAAATAATTAGATAGGAGAGTTACTTCATCCCACAAATTGCATGTTCAAGCATTTATTGATAAGAAGGTAGAAGGAATGAGAAAAATTTTATATCAGCTATGACTAAATCAAATTTCCTTAATACTCCATTAACGGGATGTCAGTGATTGCGTATATAATTGCACTATCTCATTAATTACCAGAAAAACTAGTGTGTTACTGGTTTTGAATTTCTACCCATTTCTATAAATTTTCTCATCATGCGTCCAATTCTAAAATCCAGCAAGCTCACCAATGTGTGTTATGACATTCGCGGTCCGGTGATGGAGCGCGCGCGGCAAATGGAAGAAGAAGGCCATCACATTATCAAGTTGAATATTGGCAATCCGGCGACGTTTGGTTTTGATGTGCCGGAGGAGATTTTGCAGGATGTCATTCGCAATTTGTCCGATGCTTCCGGGTATTGCGATTCCAAAGGCTTATTTGCCGCCCGCAAGGCGATCATGCATTACACGCAGGAAAAGCAGATCAAAAATGTGCAGCTGGATGACATTTTTATTGGTAATGGCGTATCCGAACTGGTGGTGTTGACGATGCAGGCGTTGTTGGATAATGGCGATGAGGTGCTGATTCCGATGCCGGATTATCCATTATGGACGGCTGCGGTCGTGCTTTCCGGCGGGATGGCGCGGCATTATGTGTGTGACGAAGCATCGGGGTGGTTGCCGGATCTGGATGATATTCGCGCCAAAATCAATTCAAGAACGCGCGCCATTGTCATCATTAATCCGAATAATCCGACCGGTGCGTTGTATCCGAAGGAATTATTGCTGGAGATCATTGAAATTGCCCGTCAGCATCAGTTGATCATTTATGCCGATGAGATTTACGACAAGATTTTGTATGGGGATGCGACGCATACATCGATTGCTTCATTGGCCGATGATGTGTTGTTTGTGACATTCAATGGCTTGTCCAAAAATTACCGTGCGGCCGGTTTTCGCTCAGGTTGGGCGGTGGTTTCCGGTGAGAAGAATCATGCCCGCGATTATATTGCCGGGTTGAATATGCTGGCTTCCATGCGATTATGCGCCAATGTGCCGTCGCAATTTGGCATTCAGACGGCATTGGGCGGTTATCAGAGTATTTATGATTTGACGCTGCCAACCGGGCGGTTGATGCGCCAGCGTGATGTGGCATGGAAATTGTTGACAGATATTCCCGGCGTGAGTTGTTTCAAGCCGCAAGCGGCACTGTATTTATTTCCACGTCTGGATCCTGAAGTCTACCCAATTGAAGATGATCAGCAATTTGTACTGGATCTTCTATTGGAAGAAAAAGTCTTGCTGGTACAGGGCAGCGGTTTTAACTGGCGGCATCCGGATCATTTTCGCGTGGTGTTTCTGCCCAATGCGGATGATTTAACCGAAGCGATGGGGCGCATTGCGCATTATCTGCAGCGCTATCGCAAACGTTATGGCACATAGTCAAATCAGTTTTTAGCTATTTATTTCTCACCTTCCGGCCCCTATAATCCGGTAAATTCTCCAATCCGTTTTTTAACTTTTTAAACTTTATGAATCCCATTAATATTGGTTTACTAGGAATTGGCACTGTGGGTGGTGGTACGTACACCGTTCTCAAACGCAATCAGGAAGAAATCGCCCGTCGTGCGGGTCGTGCAATTGTCGTCAAAATGATCGCCGATCGGGATTTGGTCAGAGCGCGTAGCTTTGCGGATCAAGGTGTGACGGTGACTGATAACGCGCATGAAATCACGACGCATCCCGACATCGATATCGTGGTTGAACTGATCGGTGGCCAAACGATCGCCAAGGATCTGATCCTGGAAGCGATCGCGCACGGTAAGCATGTGGTGACGGCGAATAAAGCCTTACTGGCGAATCATGGCACCGAGATATTTGCAGCGGCGCGCGCAAAAGGTGTGATCGTCGCTTTCGAGGCGGCTGTGGCGGGCGGTATCCCGATTATCAAAGCGTTACGCGAGGGATTGACGGCGAACCGAATTACCTGGATTGCCGGCATTATCAATGGCACCGCGAATTTTATTTTGTCTGAAATGCGTGAGAAGGGATTACCCTTCGGCGAAGTTTTGGATCAGGCGCAAAAGCTGGGCTATGCCGAGGCGGACCCGACGTATGATATTGAAGGCATTGATGCCGCGCATAAAATCACCTTGATGTCGGCCATTGCATTTGGCATTCCGGTGCAATTCAGTAAAGTGTATACCGAGGGCATTACCAAATTGACCGGCGAAGACATTCGCTATGCCGAAGAACTCGGTTACCGGATCAAATTGCTCGGGATTACAAAACGTGTGGCAAAAGGTATCGAATTGCGCGTGCATCCCACGCTCATTCCGGTGCGACGCCTGATTGCCAACGTCGAAGGCGTAATGAACGCTGTTGTCGTCAAGGGCGACGCGGTGGGTGCAACGCTCTATTACGGCGCGGGTGCAGGTGCTGAACCGACGGCGAGTTCGGTGATTGCGGATTTGGTGGATGTGACGCGCATGCAAACCGCTGATCCGATGCATCGTGTTCCGACGCTATCGTTTCAACCGGATTTGTTGTCGGATACGCCGGTGATTTCGATGGACGATGTCGAAACATCGTATTATCTGCGGATGCTGGTGATCGATAAACCGGGTGTGATGGCGGAAATTACACGCATCGTGGCGGAGAATGATATTTCCATCAGCGCTTTGATTCAAAAAGAACCTAGCAGTGATTCCGACCGAGTTAATGTCATTATGTTGACGCACTTGACGGTGGAGAAAAATATCAACGCGGCCATTGCCCGTATTGAATCTCTTTCGGTGGTGACGAATAAAGTCATTCGTATTCGGATAGAAGAGCTAAACAACTAAAGACTGAAGTCTTAGTATTTGTCGTGCATAATAAAATTGTCTTTTTAACTGATTAAAGTCAAGCATGCGTTATATTTCAACCCGCGGCGGGATGCCGCCCAAGCCGTTTTCTGAAATATTGTTAAGTGGTCTGTCTCCGGACGGTGGATTGGCCATGCCAGAGGCTTATCCACGCGTTACAGCAGTGGAGCTGGATGCATGGCGTGGTATGAGCTATCAGGCGCTTGCTTTTGAAATTCTTTCCCGCTTTGTCGACGATATTCCCGCTGTAGATTTGCGCAATATCATCAATCAAACCTATACCCCGGAAATATTCGGTAGTACCGATATCACGCCGCTTAAAACCTTGGAGCCCGGTTTGCATATTTTGGGATTGTCTAATGGGCCGACATTGGCATTCAAGGATATTGCGATGCAGTTGCTTGGCAATCTGTTTCAATACCAACTCGACAAAACCGGCGATGAACTCAATATTCTCGGCGCGACATCAGGCGATACCGGCTCCAGCGCGGAATATGCCATGCGTGGCAAACACGGCATCCGTGTGTTTATGCTGTCGCCGTTGGGGAAAATGAGCCGCTTTCAGACGGCGCAGATGTTTTCGTTGCAGGATAAGAACATTTTTAATATTGCGATTCGTGGTGTGTTCGATGATTGTCAGGATATTGTCAAAGCTGTCAGCAATGATCATGCGTTCAAACAAGCGCATCGGATCGGCACCGTCAATTCGATCAACTGGGCGCGCATTGTGGCGCAAGTGGTGTATTACTTCAAAGGCTACTTCGCTGCAACCCAGAACAACGGCGAGCAGGTTTCGTTCGCGGTGCCGTCCGGGAATTTTGGTAATATCTGCGCCGGCCATGTGGCGCGGATGATGGGATTGCCGATTAAGCATCTGATTCTGGCGACCAACGAGAATGATGTGCTGGATGAATTTTTCAGAACCGGTGTTTACCGGCCGCGCGCCACCACAGAAACGCAACATACCAGCAGTCCGTCGATGGATATCTCCAAGGCCTCCAACTTCGAGCGCTTCATCTTTGACCTGACCGGCAGAAACGCCAATCAGGTCGCTGAATTATGGTCGAAGGTAGATAAAGGCAATGCGTTTGATTTGTCCGCCACGCCATTATTGGCAAAAATCAAAGACTATGGTTTTGTGTCCGGCAGTAGTAATCATGCGGCGCGCGTTGCAACCATCCGGGAAATCTATCAGCGCTATCAGGTGCTGGTGGATACGCATACCGCGGATGGCTTGAAAGTAGGGTTGGCGCATCGCGAAGCGGGGACTCCATTAATTTGCCTGGAAACGGCGCAAGCGGCAAAATTCGCTGAAAGCATCGTCGAAGCGATTGGTCAGGAACCCGACCATCCGGCTGGTTTTGAGCATTTGGAAGATCTACCGCAGCGGTTTGTGGTTAAGGATGCGGATGCGCAGGCTATCAAAGATTATATTGATGAGCAGTGTGACGTAAAGTAGGGCGCAATACGAATTGCGCCGAACGATTGATGGTGCAATGCGCTTCGCTTATTGGCCCATACTTGCTGCGGATAATTTGTTCATGATTGTTTACCACTTCATTTCTTCTGAATTTGCACTTAAAGCATTGCGTGACCGCCGCTTGAAAATTGCGCGCATCAATGAGTTGAATGATCCGTTTGAATTTTGTGCGGCAGATTTTTCCGATAGTGATACCAGAATCAAATTGGAAATATTCAAGAATCAAGTGAATGAGTGCTATGGTGTCATTTGTTTTTCAGCACAATACCATGATCCGGCACTGTGGAGTCATTATGCCGATGGTTATCGCGGTGTTGCATTGGTGTTTGAAATTCCAGATGATCACGCTATCACAATTGACTATCAGCCTGAGCGCTTTAAGCTGGATGTGGATGCCGCCATTCAGCGCGGTGGTTTTAATGAATCGGATTTAAGTCAATTAATCTCGACCAAGTTTTCAAGCTGGCATTACGAAAATGAGATACGAATGATGTGCGGTCTGAACGATCATTTTTGTCAAATCGATTCCAAAGGGAAAAAAGTCTATTTTGAATCGTTAAGCTTGGAATCTTTTGGCCTGGATCCGTTGAAATTAATCGGACTGATCCGCGGCATCCGGTGTGATTTGACACCTATGGATATTGCAAGCGAATTACTGGCGGCGGATACGCTTTCAGTTCAGGATACCCGATTGGATTCATCGTCTTTCCGAATCATTTCCGATAAAGTTTATCCGGTCGGTGGTGTGCGATCATTTTCCGCTTGTTGTTTTAGAGTTTGATCAGGATATGATTGAAATAATCATGCATCATGCATCATGCATCATGCATCATGCATCATGCATCATGCATCATGCGGCACTTGACCATCCAGGAATCGATGTGAAATAAATTGATTGTATCTTCACGATATCTGGGCAATGTTTTTCAATTTTTCACGCGCTTGTTCGATCAAAAAGCCAAACCAAACACTGTTAATCTAACTTCAAATCTGTATACTTCGAAGTATCCTGTGATGCTTCTATCGATTTAGGCCAAATTCAAACTATCCGGAGTCAACCTATGAAGTTTTCGATTTACCGCTATGATCCCGATAAAGATGAAAAACCTTACATGCGCGATTACGATGTGCAGTTGGCGGCGACGGATAAAATGCTGCTGGATGCGTTGCTGCGGATTAAATCGATCGATGATAGTCTGAGCCTGCGCCGTTCCTGCCGTGAAGGGGTGTGCGGATCGGATGCGATGAATATTAATGGACGGAATGGATTGGCGTGCATTACACCGATCAATAGTTTAAAAGAACCGGTAGAAATACGTCCATTACCCGGATTGCCGGTGATTCGTGACCTGATTGTCGATATGACGCAATTCTTCCAACAATATCATTCCATCAAACCTTACCTCATCAATAACGATCCGCCACCTGAAACAGAACGCTTACAGTCACCTGAAGATAGGGCTGCATTGGATGGCGCTTACGAATGTATTCTATGTGCTTGTTGCACGACATCTTGTCCTTCTTTCTGGTGGAATCCGGATAAATTTGTAGGGCCGGCAGGATTGCTGCAGGCTTATCGCTTTCTTGCGGATAGTCGGGATCAGGCGACTACTGAAAGACTGGATAATTTGGAGGATCCGTACCGGCTGTTTCGTTGTCATTCCATTATGAATTGCGCTGATGCATGTCCTAAAGGCTTGAATCCTACCGAAGCAATTGGCAAGATCAAGGATATGATGGTAAAAAGAATGGTATGAAGGAACTCGAGCGCGCACGCTGGCGTTGTCGGCGCGGTCTGCTTGAGTTGGATATTATTTTGCAACGTTTTATGGATCAGTACTATACCCAGTTGGATGAACAAGGGTTGGAGCAGTTCGAACGATTACTAGCTTTACCGGATAATGATCTGTGGGATTTGATCACGGCGCGGCAAGTCACTGCAGATGATAGCTTGCAGCAGGTATTGAAATTCCTACAAAAGAGTTAGATTTCAGGTTGTATTCTTGCAGTTCTGGAACGTCTAATCGTGCATACTAGTCAATCATACGCAACAAGTGGAGAAGTAAAAATGGCACAAAAAGGCATGGCAACTTTAAATCTTAATGATGGTAGCGCACCCATCGAATTGCCCGTTTTATCCGGAACAATGGGGCCTGATGTAGTTGACATTCGTGCGTTACATGCGAAAAGTGGTTTGTTTACTTATGATCCCGGGTATCTGTCAACAGCCAGCAACAGCTCAAACATTACCTTTATTGATGGCGATAAGGGTATTTTGTTATACCGTGGGTATCCCATTGAACAACTCGCGCGAAACTGCGATTTTATCGATGTTTGTTATCTGTTAATGAATGGTGAATTGCCGGTGCCTGAGCAGAAATCTGAATTTGACCGTGCGATCAAAAATCATTCGATGTTGCATGAACAATTGGTAAGATTTTATAGTGGATTTAGGCGTGATGCGCACCCAATGGCGGTGATGGTGGGTGTGGTGGGTGCATTATCCGCGTTTTATCATGAAGCCTTGAATATTTCAGATCCTGTGCATCGTGAAGAATCCGCTTTCCGGCTTATCGCAAAATTACCTACGATTACTGCGATGGCCTATAAATATAATATCGGTCAACCGTTTATCTACCCGCAGAATCGCTTGAGTTATGCCGAGAACTTCCTGCACATGATGTTTGCAGTGCCTACCGAAGAATACGAAGCAAATCCCGTAATTGTCCGCGCGCTGGATCGGATTCTGATTTTACATGCGGATCATGAACAAAACGCTTCCACATCGACGGTTCGTTTGGCGGGCTCCAGCGGTGCGAATCCTTTCGCTTGTATTTCCGCCGGTATTTCCTGTTTGTGGGGACCGGCGCATGGGGGTGCCAATGAGGCATGTCTGCATATGCTGGAAGAAATTGGCGATGTTTCAAGGATTGATGAATTTATTAAACGCGCCAAAAATAAAGATGATAATTATCGGTTGATGGGTTTTGGTCATCGCGTGTACAAGAATTTCGATCCCAGGGCAAAATTGATGCGTGAAACTTGCCATGAGGTTCTGAATGAGCTGGGATTGCAAAATGATCGTTTGTTTAAGCTGGCTTTGCAACTTGAGAAGATTGCTCTGGAAGACGATTATTTCATTTCCCGCAAGCTCTACCCGAATGTCGATTTTTATTCCGGTATCGTACAGCGTGCATTGGGCATACCGACCAGCATGTTTACTGCTATTTTCGCGATGGCAAGGACAGTGGGATGGGTTGCGCAGTGGAATGAAATGGTTTCCGATCCGGCCTACAAGATAGGACGCCCACGTCAACTGTATACCGGAACGACAATGCGGGATATTCCCGATTCCTATTTGAGAAAATAGTTTTTCTTTTATTTAAGGCTGCCAATCTTATGACTAAGCAGTTGTTTGATGATTCTCTGTTGTCCGGTTCAAATGCTCCGTTTATTGAAGCGATTTATGAAGAGTATCTACATAATCCCAATTCTGTTGCGTTAGCTTGGCGTGAATACTTTGATGGATTGACCAAAGCACAACCGGTCATCTCAGATAAACAGCCACATAGTTCAGTAGCGGGTTCAGCAACAACGGCTACTGATTCAGAAAATCAGGCCGTCTCTGCTGATTCTGATGACCGTAAGCAAGTGGCGGTTCTACAGTTAATTAATGTTCATCGTTATCTTGGTTTAAACTTGGCCAAGTTGGATCCCTTGGGACTCAAGCAACAATCGGATGTTCCCGGGTTGAATCCCGCTTACTACGGATTTACCGAAGAAGATATGGGTAAGGTATTCAATACCGGCTCATTGGTGGGTCCTGAACATGCCACGCTGCGGGAGATTCTGCAAATCTTGCGGGAAACCTATTGCGGTGATGTCGGTGCCGAGTATATGTATATTTCTTCGGTCGAGCAGAAACGCTGGATACAAGCGCGATTGGAAGGTCAGCGATCCAGACCGAACTATTCGGACGAATATAAACGCCATATTCTTGAGCGGCTTACCGCGGCGGAGGGGTTGGAGAAATATCTTCATACCCGTTATGTGGGACAAAAACGTTTTTCGGGAGAAGGTAACGAGAGTCTCATTCCCTTGTTGGATTGCCTGATTCAGAGAGCCGGAAAAGCGGGGGTGCAGCAAATTGTGATGGGTATGGCGCATCGTGCCAGATTGAATGTGCTGGTGAATACGCTGGGGAAAATGCCCGCTGATCTTTTTCGTGAGTTTGAAGGCGAACAACTGCAGAATCTACCTTCAGGGGATGTGAAATATCATCAAGGTTTTTCTTCCGCAATAGAAACATCGGATGGTATCGTCCGGCTGGCTTTGGCCTTCAATCCCTCTCACCTGGAAATTGTCAATCCAGTCGTCGAAGGTTCCGTACGAGCGCGTCAACACCTGTTAAACGATAGGCTGGGTGATAGAGTGTTACCGGTGTTGATACACGGTGATGCCGCTTTTGCTGGACAAGGTGTTGTCATGGAAACGCTCAATTTGTCGCAAACGCGTAGCTACGGTACTGGCGGCACGGTACATATCATCATCAATAATCAGATCGGATTCACCACCTCGGATCCGCGTGATAGTCGTTCCACGCTCTATTGCACGGATGGTGCCAAGATGATTGAGGCGCCTATTTTTCACGTGAACGGCGATGATCCGGAAGCTGTCTTGATGGTGACTGAATTGGCGTTTGATTTTCGCATGCAGTTTCATAAAGATGTGGTGATTGACATGGTCTGTTTTCGCCGTCTGGGTCACAATGAGCAAGATGAGCCGATGGTGACGCAGCCCAAGATGTATCAGATCATCAATAAACATCCGGGAACGCTCAGGCTGTATGTTGATAAGTTGATAGCCGCGGGTGTGATTAAAACAAAAGATGCGGATGATCTGGTTCAGGCTTATCGTGCGGCCATGGATGAGGGGATCAATCCCAATAAAAGTATTTGCTATGACTACAAAACACCCTATACCATTAATTGGGAGCCTTTTCTTAAGCCAATTAAATGGAATGAAGAAATTAAAACAGGTGTTTCGGTTCAAACCCTGAAGCAGCTTGCGCTACGATTGACCGATATTCCTGAGGATTTTAAGTTACATCCGCGGGTAGAGAAGGTTATTGCAGATCGGCGGTTAATGGGGAATGGCGAATTACCGCTGGATTGGGGAATGGCGGAGAATCTGGCCTATGCTTCTTTACTGAAAGAAGGCTATCCGGTGAGGCTTTCAGGTCAGGATTCGGGGCGCGGCACTTTTTTTCATCGTCATGCGGTATTGCACGACCAAGTTGCAGCGGGCCAGAATGAGCGTGTCTATATTCCATTGCGTCATATTTATCCTGAGCAACCGGATTTTACCGTCATTGACTCCATATTGTCAGAAGAGGCAGTACTAGGTTTTGAGTATGGTTACGCAACCACACAGCCGAATGAACTGGTGATTTGGGAAGCGCAATTCGGTGATTTTGCCAATGGCGCACAGGTGGTGATTGACCAATTTATCGCATCCGGTGAGGCCAAATGGGGACGTTTGTGCGGTCTGGTGATGATGTTGCCGCATGGTTATGAAGGGCAAGGACCTGAACATTCTTCTGCGCGACTGGAGCGTTTTCTGCAATTGTGTGCGGATTACAATATTCAAGTTTGTGTCCCTTCGACACCGGCGCAAATGTTCCATATGCTGCGTCGACAAATGATTCGCCCATTGCGCAAGCCGTTGATTATCATGAGTCCTAAAAGCATGTTGCGGCATAAAGAATCGGTATCGAGCCTGGAAGATTTGGCGCAAGGTCATTTTTATCCGGTCATTTCCGAAGTAGAGCCTCTGGACTCGGAGAAAGTGAGGCGAATCATTGCTTGTAGCGGTAAGATTTACTATGAACTCATGACTTATCGCAAAGAACACCAAATAACCAATATGGCAATTATTCGTCTGGAACAGCTGTATCCGTTTCCCCATGAAGAATTTCAAGCGGAAATTGACCGGTATAGCAATGCCAAGGAGGTGATCTGGTGTCAGGAGGAACCGGGTAATCAGGGTGCCTGGCATCGCCTCCAGCACTATTTGCTGCGTCATATGCGACCTGATCAGGTGCTGGGCTATGCCCTGCGGCCATCTTCCGCTTCTCCGTCAGATGGTTATATTGCTAAGCATAAAATTAGACAGAGTGAGTTAATCGAGGCAGCATTCCGAGATAAAATCTAAAAAGAGGCACGATCATGCGAGTTGAAGTCAAAGTACCCATGTTGTCTGAATCCGTAGCCGAGGCTACTTTAGTAACCTGGCATAAGAAAACGGGAGAATACGTTGAGCGGTCAGAAAACTTGATTGATATCGAAACGGACAAAGTGGTGCTTGAGTTGCCTGCGCCCAGTGCCGGCGTATTGACCGAAATCTTAAAAAAAGATGGTGCGACTGTGGTTAGTGGCGAAGTCATCGCAACGATTGAAACGGAAGCAACCGCTAAACCGGATAATCGCTCTGAATCGGCATCTTCTGCGGGTAAACAAGCTGATGCGCCTGTCGTCAAAAGTGCTGAAAAAAATACTGCTGAGGAAATTGATAAAGATATACCGATGCTGATGCCAGCAGCCCGCAAGCTGGTTGAAGAGAATAACTTGAAGGCAACGGAAACATCGGCAATCAAAGGAAGTGGCCTAGGTGGACGTATCATCAAAGAGGATGTTCAAGCTTATATGGAAAGCAAACCCGGCGCCGCCTCGGAAATTGTAACTAAGCCTGATGCAATCGAAACATCATCAACAGGTGAACGCATGGATCGCAGAGTGGCTATGTCCAGATTGCGGCAGCACATTGCGGAACGGTTGGTGCAATCGCAATCGACCGCGGCGATTCTGACGACATTCAATGAAGTCAATATGCAGGCGATTATCGATCTGCGCACGCGCTACAAAACTGAATTTGAGAAGGAACATGGCGTAAAATTGGGCTTCATGTCGTTCTTTGTCAAAGCGGTCATTGCCGCCTTAAAGAAATATCCCGTTGTCAATGCATCCGTTGAAGGCAATGACATTGTGTATCACGACTATTACGATATCGGTATCGCCGTTGGCAGCCCGCGCGGGTTGGTGGTGCCGGTTATCCGTGATGCCGATCGTCTGACGCTGGCGCAAATTGAGATGCAGATCGCGGATTTTGCCAAACGTGCGCAAGACGGCAAACTGACGATTGATGAACTCAGCGGCGGTACTTTTTCGATTACTAACGGTGGGGTGTTCGGTTCCATGCTATCGACCCCGATCATCAATCCGCCACAGAGCGCTATTCTGGGTATCCACGCAACCAAAGAACGACCAGTGGTTGAGAATGGACAAATCGTGATCCGCCCGATGAACTATCTGGCTTTGTCCTACGATCACCGCATCATTGACGGTCGGGAAGCAGTATTGTCGCTGGTGGCGATGAAAGAAGCGCTGGAATATCCGATGAGTCCATTGTTGGAAGCATAGAGTCTTTTGAATTAAAGATATCTCACCTTCGTTCGGAATAACCAATAACTCGTCATTTCGAATGGAGAGAGATCTTGGGGAATCAAACAGTATAGATTTTTCTCGTTTGCTCGAAATGACAGTTATTCAGAGGCTCCCAGGAGCGGTTATTAGAACCCTGTTGATATTGCCAATGGCAGGAAATCGGCTACCGTGCCGACCAGAATAATATCGCCCGTGCCGTCTGTTCCACCATCATAAAAATAAATATTGTTGTTTTGTTCTCCGACTGCATTGTCATTTGAATAGATACGGGCATAGTAACCAAATGCATCCAATGATTTGGGATGATCAGAAAATAGATCCGGATATTGGTTCTCTCCCCAGTTAAAGATTCGATCAATGTCAAGCGCGTTTGGAGGAGTGTCCGGCATCTGCGTTACGGTGGTGAAACTATATGATCTAATCGCGGCGTTGCTATTCCCCGTCAAATCTTCAATCGATCCCGAATCTATCGTGACAAAGTATTGCGTGTTGTTGGATAAGTTATTTGTGGGATTGATGGTTAGTGTGTTACCGGAAATAGACAGATTATTGTTGGATGTTGCGTCAAAGGATTCTACCAACAAATTTCCGGCGGTTTTTAAAGAAATTGATCCTGAGCCTCTTTGGATCGTTTCGCTGAATGTTAAGACAATGTTGCTGTCGACTGGTACATCTGTCGCAGAATTTGTGGGACTGAACACGGAAACGGATGGGATTGACCTCGTAATAGGCGGTATGGTATCCAAATCTTCATAGACCGATAGGGATGCGTACTTATCAATATCCGCAAAACCCTGATGCCATGATGCGTCGATGTAATATGTCCCGTCGTATGGCGCCACGACTTTAATGTGATCAATTCCACCAGTACCGCTAAAGTCATCCGTCGCGATCACATTGCCTTGTGCATCGAAAAGCTGTAAGGCAAACGGGTCGAAGAAACTTTTGCTGAATATATCGTAGGTTGCGCCTGCTATGCCTTCAAAAGCAAACATATCTCTGGCGCTCGTATTGTCTACCGACGTAGAAAGGAATGCGCTGAAATCCCAGTTCAGCATGTCACCAAAGCCGTTAACGGGCGGTACATACTGTGTAAAAGTAAGCGGTATTGCTGAATTGATATGGTTAATCGTCAGGCTGGCTGGATGGTCAATTGTTGGATAGTTAGTCACTTGATATCACTCCATTTTCAATGCCCTGTTTTGTCTTTAATTGATTTCTTTCTTTAAGACGGTATTTTGGGCGATTGGTAATGTTTCCGGATAATCCTTGCTGTAGTGCAGTCCCCGACTTTCATGACGTAGCATTGCACTGCGAACGATTAAATCCGCACTATCGACAAGATTACGTAATTCTAATAAATCGCTGGTGACCCGAAAGTTTGTATAGTATTCATTGATTTCTTCACGCAATAGTTCGATGCGGCGCTGGGCGCGTTGCAGACGTTTTGTCGTACGTACGATACCGACATAATTCCACATGAAACGACGTAATTCATCCCAGTTGTGCGCAATAACAATTTCTTCGTCCGCATCGGTAACACGGCTCTCATCCCAGTCAGGCAGTGCTGGTAATCCATGCGTGGGTTGATTGACTATATCGTTTCCTGCAGCGTGGGCCAATACGAGACATTCCAGCAATGAGTTGCTTGCCAATCGATTGGCGCCATGTAACCCGGTATGGGCTGTTTCTCCGATGGCATAGAGATTATGCAAGTCAGTTTTGCCGTGCTTGTCAGTGACGACACCACCACAAGTGTAATGTGCGGCAGGAACGACAGGGATCGGTTCTTTAGTAATGTCGATGCCCAGTTCCAGGCAACGGGCGTGAATCGTTGGGAAGTGTTTTTTTAAGAAGCTGGCTGGTTTATGGGATATGTCCAGATAAACGCAGTCTAATCCTCTTTTCTTCATTTCAAAGTCAATGGCGCGAGCAACGATGTCACGCGGTGCTAGTTCAGAGCGTTGATCGTGCCACGGCATGAAGCGATCGCCATTGGGAAGTTTTAATAATCCGCCTTCACCACGAACAGCTTCACTGATTAAAAATGATTTGGCATGAGGATGATAAAGGCAAGTCGGGTGAAATTGAATAAACTCCATGTTGGCTATTCGACAGCCTGCGCGCCAGCCCATTGCAATGCCATCGCCTGTGGCGGTATCCGGGTTGGTGGTATAGAGATAAACTTTGCTGGCACCACCGGTTGCCAGTATGGTGTTTTGTGCGGTAAATGTATGTACTTTATCTCTCTGTTTGTCGAGTACATAAGCGCCCAAGCACCGTTTGTACTGTGAATCCGCATAATCGGGTAGTTTATCGCTGGTAATTAAATCGATAGCGATGTGATGTTCCAATACACAGATATTCGGGTGAGCGTGTATTTTTTGGATTAATGCTTGTTGAACAGCTTTGCCGGTGGCATCGCCACTATGAATGATGCGTCGCATGCTATGACCACCTTCCTTGGTAAGGTGGTATCCGGTTTCGCTGGTCTGATCATTGGTGAAAATAACGCCTTGATCTATTAACCAGTGTATTGCGTTCACTGCATTTTCGGCGACATACCGAGTAATTTCCGCGTCACATAAACCGGCCCCAGCTATCAATGTGTCTTGAACATGTTTTGATGGTGAATCATTGTTTGATAGTGCCGCTGCAATGCCTCCTTGTGCCCATGAGCTGGCACCTGAGTCAGCTGCTTGTTTAGTGACGATGCAAACTTTTTTATGTTGCGCTAAATGCAGTGCGAGTGCAAATCCAGCCAATCCGCTACCGATAATAAGCGTATCAAAATAATTGTTGGACATTAGACTTGGATTAAACTTCCGGTAGTGAGATGTCAGATAATAGCAGACTCATTATACTTCATGTCCTTATTCATAGATTTGTAACGTATTTGTATCAGAGATTGAATGTGAACTAATTAGCTGTGTTAATTGTCTTTATAAGGGGTGATAGATGACTATCTAGTTCCCGAGATTTTTTTGAATGGATATACTGATTCTGTTGTGTCATTATGCTGCATTGGGTAGAGCAAGAATAAAATTACAGATTCATTCAAAATGTTCAGGGATCAGGTAGTATGGGTGATCGGGAAGTCGATCAGCAATTAGTAGAGCGAGTTCAGGGCGGAGATAAGCATGCGTTTGATCTACTGGTTATCAAATATCAACGCAAGCTAGCACGTTTACTATCACATTTTATACGTGATGCGGCTGAAGTTGAGGATGTGACGCAAGAAGCTTTTGTTAAAGCATATAGGGCTTTGCCTTTATTTCGTGGGGATAGTGCTTTCTATACGTGGTTATATCGAATTGGCATCAATACCGCTAAGAATTTCTTGGTATCTCAGGGACGTAAAGTACCAACATTGCAAGAGTTTGACAATGAGGACGCCGAGAACTTTGAAGATAGCGGTATATTGAAAGAAATGAACACGCCTGAGAGTGAGCTGATGAGTAAACAGATTGCTCAAACGGTTAATCAAACATTGGATTCATTGCCTGAAGAGTTACGTACCGCAATTATTTTAAGAGAGATCGATGGATTAAGCTATGAAGAAATTGCAAATATTATGAGTTGCCCAATAGGTACTGTAAGGTCACGTATATTTCGTGCACGTGAAGCGATATCTGAACAGTTACGCCCTTTATTAGGGACTAGTAAAGACAAGAGGTGGTGATGTGAAAAGCAAAGTATCTGCATTAATGGACGGTGAACTTGATAAACAAGATGCCTTAAATATTATTGAAGCAGTTAGAAGGAGCGATGAATTGCAGGAAGAATGGGAAAGCTATCATCTTATTGGTGACGCGCTACGGCAATCATCCCGACTATCAATGAATATATCTTCCAGCGTTAGTCAGAAATTAAAGACTGAACCCACTGTACTTTTTCCCAATAATACGTCAAGTATTCCCAAGCAACAAAAACACAGAGTATTCGCTTTCTCAATGGCGGCTTCTGTGGTGGTGATCTCGGCATGGGTAATAATGTATAATTCTTCATACGAGTCCCATCAGCCGATGGTCGCCGAAAATTCCAGTCAGGATGGCAACTTAACTGTTGTGCCCATGATGGTTTCATCACCAACCGCAGTAGGTAATTATCCACCTGCCGAAATTAATGATTATCTACTTGTGCATAGAGAATTTTCCCCAGGGACTAATATGCGGGGGCAAGTTACTAATGTGCATAATACTGAATATCACGAAAGATATGGTAGATGATTAGTCGCAAAGTAATCACGCTGATTTTTTTGTTAACGTTTGGTTTTCAAACAGCGCTTGCGCAGGAACTACCGCGCTCATCTGAAAGCGCACTTGGTTGGCTGAAAAAAATGGCCGATGCACCGCGTCAGTATAATTATGCCGGCACATTTGTTTACTATGCGGATGGTCATATGGAAACATCGCGCATCATTCATAAAACGGATCAAGCTGGAGAGCGCGAAAGAATTGAGGTTTTAGATGGAATTCCACGCATTGTTTTTCGCAACAATGATGAAATGAAATGCTATCTTCCTGATAGTAAAAGAATTTATACTGAGAAGCGCTGGTTTCGTAAATTCTTTCCTAATCTTCTTCCGCAGTCATTTGATGGTATTGATGATAATTATTATGCTAAAGAAACCAGGCGTGAACGGGTAACGGATCATGAGTGTCAGGTGATATTGCTGACACCGAGAGACTCTTTACGATATGGTCATCAATTCTGGATTGATAGTGAGACTGGTTTGCTGCTAAAAGTTGCAGTAGTTGATGGTAATGAAGTTGTTGAACAATTTGCATTTGTACAACTGGAAATTGGTGGAGAGATTCATCCTGATCTGTTAAAACCTGATCAATCGATTATTACCGAGAAATGGAAAGTGACCGATTTGGCTACATCGGTTCTAAAAGAGGGTGAGTTAAAGTGGCAAGTCAAAAACTTGCCGATCGGCTTTAAGAAGCTGGTTGAGATGAAGCGTAATTTAACTGAGAAATCCATATTAGTCGATCATATTGCCTTATCCGATGGACTCGCAACAGTTTCTATTTTTATAGAACCTATCATTAAAGACGCGCCGGCACCGATACCGGGTTTCTTTACAAGCCGTGGTGCGATTAATATTTATACTCGTACACTGGGCGATAATAAAATAACAACCGTTGGCGAAGTTCCATTGGAAACGATAAAGCTGATTGGTGATTCTGTCTTTAGACAAGATTGAATACTAACAAGTGGAAATTCACTGTGCGCCGGCACTTTCGCAATGAAAAAGCTGGATAAAGTTAGGTAAAATTCGGTGCAGGCATTATTTAAAGACATTTCATTATAATGATACAGTTCAGTTCTAGATTAATTGGATCTGTCGTTTTTCTTTAAATATACCCGTAATAATTAAAAGAATTAGATATATTCTCAGATTGATTTATAAAAAATGCGAATAACGTTAATTAGTTACATTGGCTTTATTGTAAGGATAAGAATGATGTTTCAGCTTATATTAATTTCACTACTTTTATCGTCATCAATAGTTTTTGCACAGACTAATGAGTTGCCGGACTTTACAGGGCTTGTTGAAAAACACGGTGCTGCGGTGGTCAATATCAGTGCTGTGCAAACTGTAAGCGCACTGAGTAATCAGGCTCTTCCTGAGATACCGGGTATTCCGGAGAATTCACCTTTTTATGATTTTTTTAAAAGGCATATGCAGCCACATTCTGCACCGAGAAGATCTGAGCCCAGATCCTTAGGATCTGGTTTTATTATCAGTTCAGATGGTTATATTTTAACTAATGCGCATGTCGTTGAAACTGCAGATGAAATTACTGTAAAGCTAAATGATAAACGTGAGTTTGTAGCAGAAGTGATTGGTACCGATCGGAAAACAGATATCGCGTTAATCAAAATAAATGCAAACGAGTTGCCAAAGGTTACGCAAGGAAATCCGGAAAATCTCAGGGTTGGAGAATGGGTGATCGCAATCGGTTCACCTTTCGGTTTTGAGCATAGTGTAACTGCAGGTATCGTGAGTGCCAAAGGGCGTTCCTTGGCACAGGAAAATTATGTTCCATTTATACAGACAGATGTGGCAATCAATCCGGGTAATTCAGGCGGACCTTTATTTAATATGAAAGGAGAGGTCGTTGGTATTAACTCTCAAATTTATAGCCGCACTGGTGGATTTATGGGATTGTCATTTGCTATACCGATTAATGTGGCGACTGAGATTGCTGATCAATTAAAAGTTGGCGGTAAAGTAAGCCGTGGAAGAATCGGCATAATGATTCAGGAAGTGACCAAAGAGTTAGCAGAATCTTTTGGTTTGTCTGACAGTAAGGGTGCGTTAGTTGTTTCAGTAGAAAAAGGTGGTCCTGCTGATCAAGCAGGAATCAAAGCGCGCGATATTGTATTGAAATTTGATGAGAAAGAAGTGGCCATGTCGGCTGATTTGCCACGTATCGTCGGTAATACCAAGCCGGGCTCAAAAGTGCCTATAGCCATCTGGCGGGATGGCTCTGTTAAAACTATTAAAATTGAGGTGGGAGAAGCTCCCTCAGACGATGCCGCAGAAAACCGAAAACTCAAACAAGGTAAAAAACCTAATATTTCAAATCGTTTGGGATTGGCATTAAGCGAGATAACGGCTGAACAAAAGAAACAACTGGAGATTGCAAACGGATTATTAGTTGAAGATATGCAACCTGGTATTGCCAGTCGTTCAGGGATGCGTATTGGAGATATTATCCTTGGATTTAATAGTAAGGACGTTAAAAGTGTTGGGCAGTTTAATGAACTACTCAGTCAAGTTAAAAGTGGAAAAAATATTGCGTTACTCGTTAAAAGGGGAGATCTCACCACTTTTATCACGATGAAACTCACTGATGATGACAAAAATTAGTCAAGATCCTGCAATTTCTGGTCACGCAAAAACGCTGGTGGTCTATAGCCGTGAAGAATGCCACCTTTGTCAGAACATGGTACTTGCGCTACAAAATTTGCAAGAGCAGGTATCTTTTGATTTCCAAGTGATTGATATCGATGCTAACCCTGAACTAGTTGCACTTTATGGGGAAAGAATTCCAGTACTGATGTCTCCCACTGATAATCAAGAGATCTGCCATTATTTCTTGGATTTAGCAGCTTTAGATGATTATCTTGCTGAATTTCGTTAGAATGCTGCTCCTTTAACTGCCGTTTCAATATTTTAGTTTCTGATCCGGTTACGTTAAGTTTTTCACGTTATCGAGAACAATACTTTTCTAATCTCATATTCTGATGCAGCATATTCGTAATTTTTCCATTATTGCCCATATTGATCATGGCAAATCAACACTAGCCGACCGCATTATCCATTTATGCGGTGGCTTATCTGACCGTGAAATGGAAGAACAAGTACTGGATTCCATGGACCTGGAGCGTGAAAGAGGTATTACCATCAAGGCGCAGACTGCGGCATTGCACTATAAAGCAAGAAATGGTGAAACGTATTTACTAAATTTGATCGATACGCCCGGTCATGTCGATTTTTCTTATGAAGTTTCCCGCTCTTTGGCTGCGTGTGAGGGCGCACTTCTGGTTGTTGACGCATCCCAAGGTGTTGAAGCGCAAACAGTTGCCAATTGTTATACCGCAATTGAACAAGGTGTTGAGGTTATTCCGGTTTTAAACAAGATTGATTTGCCGGCTGCTGACCCGGAACGTGTTATTAGCAATATCGAGGAAGTGATCGGAATTGATGCCCATGACGCGGTCAGAATCAGTGCAAAAACCGGACAGGGGATCGAAGATGTTTTGGAAGTATTGATTGCAAAAATCCCTGCACCCAAAGGAGATCCGGATGCGCCGTTAAAAGCGCTGATCATCGATTCCTGGTTTGATAATTACGTCGGTGTCGTAATATTAGTCAGAGTGATGGATGGGACTATAAAACCCGGAAATAAAATCTTGTTGATGGCGAGCAAAGCGGTACAGCTATGTGAAGAAGTTGGTGTATTTGTGCCTAAATCGGTGAGTCGAGACTCTCTGAGTGCAGGAGAGGTGGGATTCATCATATCGGGTATCAAAGAGCTGGACGCTGCGAAAGTTGGTGATACGGTAACGTTGGCGAACCATCCAGCTGAAATGGCATTGCAGGGCTTTAAAGAAATAAAACCGCAAGTATTTGCCGGTTTGTATCCGGTCGAATCCAATCAATATGATGCGTTACGTTCTGCTTTGGAGAAGTTAAAACTGAATGACTCTTCACTGCATTTTGAACCGGAAGTCTCCCAGGCATTGGGCTTTGGATTCCGCTGTGGCTTTCTCGGCTTGTTACACATGGATATTGTGCAAGAACGACTGGAAAGAGAATATGACATGGATTTGATTACAACTGCACCGACAGTGGTTTATCAGATACTGATGCGTGATGGCACAATGATCGAAATTGAAAATCCATCAAAAATTCCTGATCTTTCCAAGATTGAAGAGATTCGCGAACCTATTATCACTTCGACTATTTTAGTGCCTGAAGAATATGTTGGTGCAGTGATTACATTGTGCGTTAGTAAACGCGGCAATCAGACGAATATGCAATATATGGGTAAGCAAGTCATGCTGACTTACGAGATGCCGTTAAACGAAGTCGTCATGGATTTTTTTGACCGGCTGAAATCGACCAGTCGCGGCTATGCTTCTTTGGATTATGAATTTAAAGAATTCCGCGCGTCTGATTTAGTGAAGCTGGATATATTGATTAACAGTGATAAAGTGGATGCTTTATCACTGATTATTCATAAGAGCAGCAGTCAATATCGGGGGCGTGAATTAGTTCAGAAAATGCGTCAGTTGATTCCCCGTCAGATGTTTGATATTGCTGTGCAGGCGGCCGTGGGCGCACATATTATTGCACGGGAAACTGTCAAGGCATTGCGTAAAAACGTGTTGGCAAAATGTTATGGTGGCGATATAACCCGTAAACGAAAGTTGCTGGAGAAACAAAAAGCAGGTAAAAAGAGGATGAAACGGGTTGGCAATGTAGAAATTCCGCAAGAAGCATTTCTGGCGATTTTACAGGTTGATAATAAATAATGATAAGTATAAATAGAATTTATTCACCTAACCATAGACTGAGTCTGGGTGAGTGCAATGACATACAGGATGGTTTTAGCCTGATATCATCAAAGGGAATTGTATGAATTTTCCTTTGATCTTATTTATTCTGCTGGTGATTACGGGCGGTATTTGGTTATTAGATGCTTTCCTATGGAGAAATAAGCGTGCGCCGGGAGAAGGTGAGCCGTGGTGGATTGAGTATCCTAAAAGTTTTTTCCCCATTATTTTAATTGTTTTCAGCTTGCGCTCGTTTGTGATCGAGCCCTTTAAAATACCATCCGGTTCGATGATACCGACGTTGCTGGTTGGCGACTTTATCCTGGTAAACAAATATACCTATGGTATTCGGCTTCCAGTGATTAACAAGAAAATATTCGATATCAATGAACCAAAACGCGGTGATGTTTTGGTATTTCGTTACCCGGAAGATCCATCCATTGATTACATCAAACGTGTTGTCGGTTTGCCCGGCGATACGATTACTTATCATAATAAGCAATTGATTATCAATGGGGAAGCGATAAGGACGGAGTATGAAGGTGATTACAAGTATGTCGAATCAGGGTTTGGGTATATCTACTCCGATCGCTTTTCTGAATATTTGAATGAAGAAAGTCATTCGATTCTGATTAATCAGGATGCTAAAGGCATACAATTTTCAAATGTGAGGCAATTCGAGTTTAGGGAGAACTGTAAATATCGTCGTACGGGATTTACTTGTGAAGTGCCCGCAGGGAGTTATTTTACATTGGGTGATAATCGTGACAGTAGTAGTGATAGCCGTTATTGGGGATTTGTTCCAGAAGAAAATATTGTCGGCAAGGCTTTTATGATTTGGTGGAATTTTGGAGATTTTGGTCGTATTGGATTATCAATCAAATAACTATTGAAGTCCCGTGGAGGAGCCATGTACTACAAGGCAATACGAGAACAGAAGGGCCTTAGTTTGTCGAGTTTATTGGTATGGTCAATAATTCTGACGCTGACTGCGATTTTTAGTATGAAGCTTGTGCCGGCTTATATTGAACATGCGGCAATCAAGAAAAATTTAACCGCGATAGTTAAGGAAACTAACTTGCAGGATACTGACTTTAGTCAGATAAGATTATCGTTTAGTAAGCGCGCCCAGATTGATAATATTAAATCTGTGAGTGGGCAAGATATTAAAATCAATAGGGAAAATGGCCGTCTTGTTTTGAGCGCAAAATATACGACGAAAATACCGCTCATTTCCAACCTATCGTTACATATCGATTTCGAAGCCATCAGTGATTAATGCCAAGTAGACCATGCCAAATGGCAATATGCAAAATAACAACCAATTGTTACTTGATACATTTAGTAAGCAACTCGGATACTCCTTTACGCAACCAGCGTTATTGCGAGAAGCACTGACGCATCGAAGCCATAGTGCATCACATAATGAACGTCTTGAGTTTTTGGGTGATGCCGTATTGAATTGTGCTATTGCGGCGGTGATTTATAAGTGTTTCCCGGACTTGCCTGAAGGGCATTTATCCCGACTTCGAGCCAACTTTGTCAATCAGCAAGCATTATCTGATTTAGCACTTAGTTTGCAAATGGATAAAATTATCCGATTGGGTGAAGGGGAATTAAAAAGTGGCGGTTGTCATCGTCCTTCCATACTTGCCGATGCTTTTGAAGCTGTATTAGGTGCCATCTATTTGGACAGTAATTATGCGCAAGCCGAAGCTGTGGTTAGCGCACTTTACTCATCCATGATGAAAAGTATAGACTTTAAAACGCAAGGTAAAGACCCTAAAACCTTGTTGCAGGAATTTCTACAAGGTCAGAAATTAACATTACCGGAATATGCGCTGGTTACAACAATCGGCAAGGCACATAAGCAAAAATTTACAGTGGAATGTGTGATACCAGCACTGGATATTCGGACGCTAGGTGAGGGAACAAGTCGTCGTAGTGCAGAGCAGGTGGCGGCAAAGTTGGCTTATGAAGAAGTTTGTATCACTGATATTTAGAAAGAGCAGTATATGATTTATAAAAATATTTTTATACCTGTGATTTACCAGAATGACCGTTGATGCCAATTTTCGTACCGGTTACATTGCAATCGTTGGTCGCCCGAATGTTGGCAAATCGACATTACTGAATAAACTGCTGCAGCAAAAAATCAGTATCACATCCAGGAAAGCACAAACGACTCGCTTTCGTATTAATGGCATCTTAACGGATCAGCAAACACAATTTGTCTTTGTGGATACACCAGGTTTTCAAACGCAATATGTCAATCGTTTAAATACCGGGATGAACCGGGTGGTCGCGCAAAGTATGCAAGATGTAAGTGTCATTTTATTGGTTATCGAAGCCATGCGATTTGATCAACGAGATCTGGCCGTACTAAAGATTCTGCCCGAGAATGTTCCGGTTATTTTGGTGATCAATAAAATCGATAAGTTGGCTGACAAGAGTCTGTTGCTTCCGTTCTTGGGTGATATGGCAAGAGCATCTCAATTTGCTGCTATTATACCGGTGAGTGCCATGCATAAAATTCAACTGCCAGAGCTCCTTGCCACAATTCGCACTTACTTGCCAGTTAATCAGCCTTTGTATGATAAAGAGGAGATAACAGATCGCAGTGAGCGTTTTATTGCGGGAGAATTTATCCGTGAAAAATTGTTTCGTTTGATTGGCGATGAAATTCCTTATTCCACCAGTGTCGTAGTGGATCAATTTAAGCTAGAAGGTCATTTACACAAAATTTATGCCACCATTCTGGTTGAAAAGCCGAATCAGAAAGCGATTATTATTGGGAAAAAAGGTGAAAAGCTTAAGCAAATAGCCAGTCAGGCGCGTAAGGATATGGAATTGTTATTTGGAGAAAAAGTATATCTGGAAGTTTGGGTTAAAGTGAAAAGCGGTTGGGCGGATGATGAAAGTGTGTTAAAAAATCTTGGGTATGAATAATCAGTTGCAGGTTACTTTCTCTTGCTGGTATTTTGGAGACATGAATGATGATTGAATTAGGTGTCAATATTGATCATGTAGCAACATTACGGCAAGCGCGCGGTACAAAATATCCGGATCCCATCGAAGCTGCACTGATCGCTGAAGCTGCTGGCGCTGATGCCATTACCTTGCATTTGCGAGAAGATCGCCGCCATATTCAGGATCGTGATGTTGAGATTTTACGTGACCGGTTAACGACGAGAATGAATCTGGAAAGCGCAGTAACAGATGAAATGATCGCTATCGCACTCAGAATCAAACCCCATGATATCTGCTTGGTTCCTGAAAGACGTGAAGAATTAACGACAGAAGGCGGACTCGATGTCGTGAAGCATTTTGGTCGAATCAAGCGCGTATGCCAAAGATTGGGGGAAACGGGGATACGTGTTTCACTATTCATCAATGCCGACCCACTGCAAATTGATGCAGCAGCGCGTGCAGGTGCGCCGGTTGTTGAAATTCACACAGGTGGTTATGCGGATGCACTTACGCCTGAAGCGCAAGAAAAACAATTTGTTGATGTTCAAAAAGTGGTTGCGTTGGGTATTGATTTTGGCCTGAAAGTGAATGCCGGACATGGTTTGCACTATGAGAATGTGCAATCCATTGCTGCTATCCCTGAAATTTCCGAGCTCAATATTGGTCATGCCATTGTTGCTCGGGCTATTTTTGTTGGTTTTAAACAGGCCGTGCAGGAAATGAAGCAGCTCATGCTCGAGGCACGCAGATGATTTATGGCATTGGTACCGATATTGTCGAGTCATCGCGTATCGCACAATCGCTGGAGCGTTTTGGCGAGCGATTTGCGCGGCGTATTTTAACCGATAGTGAATGGACGGAATATCACTCAAGCAGTAAACCAATCCTGTTTCTGGCCGGCCGCTTTGCAGCCAAAGAGGCATTATCCAAAGCGATGGGTACCGGGTTACGTCATCCGGTTAATTTGAATTATATTACGGTCACCCATGATCACTTAGGAAAGCCATTTTTTGAATTTCATCCGGAACTCGATCAATTAATCAACGATCAAGGTATTACGCAATATCATCTTTCTATTAGTGATGAAGTAACGATGGTTTGTGCTTTTGTCATACTGGAAAAATAACCATGTCGCTTGGTCCAGTGATGCTCGACATCCAAGGTACACAACTGACCGCAGACGACATCAGAAGGCTGTCACACCCACTGGCGGGTGGTGTCATACTATTTACCCGTAATTATTCCAATCATCGTCAGTTGACTGAGCTGACGCAACAGATTCATGCACTACGCAATCCACATTTATTGATCGCGGTTGATCATGAAGGTGGTCGTGTGCAGAGATTCCAGAAAGACTTTACAAAACTGCCTGCGATGCGTGAGCTGGGGAAAATCTGGGATAAGCGGTCTGTCCGCGCTCGTCATCTTGCTAAGCAAGTTGGTTTTGTGCTGGCTGCAGAATTGAATGCCTGTGGTGTCGATTTCAGTTTTACACCTGTTTTGGATATCGATCATGGACAAAGTGGTGTCATCGGCGATCGTGCCTTCCATCATGATCCCAATGTTGTTTCAGATCTTGCCTATCATCTGATGCTCGGCCTAAAAAAAGGCGGCATGCCGGCAATCGGAAAGCATTTCCCCGGTCATGGTTATATTCAGGCCGATTCTCATTTGGAGAAATCAGTTGATCAGCGCCGCTACATGGATATCGAAATGAACGACTTGATTCCATTTCAGCACATGATTGATTCCGGATTAGCCGGGATAATGCCGGCACATGTGATTTATCCGGAGATCGATCAAAAGCCCGCTGGTTTTTCTACTACTTGGTTGCAAAAAATTTTACGTACGGAATTGCAGTTTGAAGGATGTATTTTCAGTGATGATTTGAGTATGCGCGGCGCGGGTGATTACCTGGAGTCGATGCTATTGCGTGCACAAGTAGCACTTGTTGCTGGTTGTGACATGATCTTAGTCTGCAATAATTCCACAGGTGCCGATGAAATTTTAGCTGGACTTCAATGGGAAATGTCGGCGATAAGTTTGTCTCGTCTTGCGCGACTGCATGCCAGAAATAATTTTGGTTCAATGACAAAATTACGTGAAAATGGCGATTATGTGCAGGCAGTTCATGAAATCAGCGTAGTTGGATGCGAGAACGAAGAACTCCCATTACAGTAAATTTGCGGTTATCCATCAGATAAATTATCAACAGTACATTCAGTTTTAATTTAAAATTACACGGTTAATAAAATTTTTCTCATAAGGCTTTAATCATGTCAGAAACGTTTGATGTCGCGGTCATTGGGGCAGGTCCTGGGGGGTATGTTGCAGCGATCCGGTGCGCGCAGCTTGGTTTGAATACGGTCTGTATCGATGAATGGAAAAATTCAAAAGGTAAGGCAAGTCTCGGTGGTACCTGTCTGAATGTCGGCTGCATTCCATCTAAAGCTTTGCTGGAATCTTCTGAGAATTATTTTCAAATACAGCATAAGTTTTCCGCCCACGGCATCACCACTGAGAATGTATCCGTAGATGTTCCTGTCATGGTTGCGCGCAAAGACAAAATTGTCACCATGTTTACCGCTGGCATCGGGTCGTTATTCAAAAAGAATAAAGTTAAATCGATGCATGGCAGAGGAACACTGTTAAAGCGGGAATCGTCAGCGAATATTTGGCAGATAAAAGTTGATGATAATGGCAATACTGAAACAATCCAGGCAAAGCATGTCATTGTAGCAACCGGTTCAGTACCACGATCATTATCTTTCGCGCCGATTGATAATGATCTGATTCTGGATAATGCCGGTGCGTTAGCCTTAACGGAGGTGCCCAAACGACTGGGTGTCATTGGCGCAGGTGTGATCGGTCTTGAGATGGGTAGTGTCTGGCGCAGATTAGGTGCGGAAGTCGTTATTCTTGAGGCTATGTCCGGATTTCTCATGGCGGCTGATGAACAAGTCGCCAAGGAAGCTAAGAGCATATTTGCCAAAGAACTCGGTTTGCAAATCAATACCGGTATTAACATAAAATCAGTCAAAGCATCCAATAATACGGTGGTTGTTAATTACGCGGATTCTAATAACCAGGAACAAATTTTAGAAGTTGATAAACTCATTGTGGCTATCGGCCGCATTCCGAATACCGCGGGATTGGGTGTTCAAGAAAACGGTTTGTTAGTAGATGAACGTGGATTTATTACGGTTGACCGATACTGTCGCACTAATCTGGCTAACGTTTACGCTGTTGGCGATGTGGTGCGCGGTCCAATGCTGGCGCATAAGGCATCTGAGGAAGGTGTGGCCGTCGCTGAAATGATTATGCATGTTGAAAAGGGCCAAACCAGTGAGAATGAAGCAATCGATTTCAATACCATACCTTGGGTGATTTATACTGTCCCGGAAATTGCTTGGGTGGGAAAAAATGAACAAGAATTAAGAGCGAGCGGTATCGCCTATAAAGCGGGGCAGTTTCCGTTTATTGCCAACGGTCGTGCACGTGCAATCGGTGAGACCAGTGGATTTATTAAAGTATTGGCGGATGAGAAAACCGATCGTGTACTGGGTGTGCATATGATCGGCCCAAATGTTTCAGAATTGATTTCAGAAGCAGTAATGGCGATAAAATTCTCGGCCAGCAGTCAGGATATCGCCTGCATTGTTCATGCGCACCCATCTTTATCGGAAGTATTTCACGAAGCTGCTCTGGGTGTGGATAAGCGCGCTCTGCACATTTAGAATTTTGCGTGTGTGTGCAATTCAATTATCAATGATTCTTACACTACTTATCCGTACCCATTAAGTTTATTCTGGAGTTTAGAAGCAATGAGTTTTATCGGGATCAACACTGCAGGACCAGCGTAATTGACGAATGCCACCGGCTTTATTTACTATATATTCAGCCTTTAATTGCTTATTTTGTTCGATTGTCAAAGAAACTTTTTCGGGTATAAAGCGTTCCTGACTCCAGAATCTGATCCTGCAAAAGTCTTCTTCAGAGCGACAGAGTCTATTGATAGCGGCACTGTAAATAGTTTTATCTGTGTACACACTATGATCAATGAGTATCATATGAACAAATTTTCCGGATGTGCCCATCTCGATTGAACGAACAACCCGCCATCCATTGCCGCTCTCCAATTGTGGTGAAGAATCTGCAGCAGGTTCATCATGTTCGTGTTCTTCCCCTGAATGAGAAAAGACACTGTACGGCATAGTGAGTATCAGAAATAATAAAGCGCTGGTTAATAGTTTATGCATACACTCTCCCTGGCAAACGCCAATTCATTATTTATAAATATGTAATTTTATATTCTTTGTTAACACATTGCTTCCAGGTAATTTTTTACTTTTACTGGATAATTCTTGCAGCGAGGCAGTATACTCGAAAATCAAATTCTAAACATTATTGACAATTTAGTTTTACTGATAAACAGGCAAAGTGATAAATCAGATTGGATAAAATAAAAGAAAGACGGAATTTTGTCTAATTGATAACTTGTCATATGAGAAGGTATAAAATGAATAGTTTTGTTAATTCTGGAAATAAGGTTTTTTAATGTGTTATCGATGTGAACAAAATAATAATCAGAATGAAGACACCAACTTATGTATTAGTAAGCGATCGTTTCTCAAATTATCCGCAGCATCGGCTGTAAGTCTGGGAATATCCCGTACCGGAATCGCAAGTACTGGTGAGAATATGCCTGTTGAAACGCCTCGGAAAATTCCACCTAAACCGGAAAATGTGTTAACACCGGATCAAGCATTGGAAAGGTTGATGCAAGGCAACGAGCGCTACGTTTCAGGAAAATCCAAGTCATTGGATTTTCATGATATTCGGTCGGCACTAATCAGCGGACAGAATCCGTATGCCACCATATTGGGTTGTTCTGACTCCAGAGTCAGTCCGGAACACTGCTTTGATGAAGCACAGGGCGATTTGTTTATTGCGCGTGGAGCCGGCAATTACTTGAATAACGATAATATTGCCACAATTGAATTTTCAGTTGTTGTGCTGAATACGCCACTCATCATGGTTCTTGGCCATGAAGGCTGTGGCGCTGTTAAAGCAGCCGTGGATGCGGTTGATCATCACAAGGATTTCCCTGGCCATATTCAGTTATTGGCGAGTGCGATAGCGCCTGCAGTCAGGTCTGTCAATGACAGATCTAGCAGCCGCTTGATCAATATAACCAGAATGAATGTCATCATGACTGTCGAAAGACTCAGAGACAAAACGCCTATCCTGGATGCTTATCACGATCACAAGAGAATTCGTATTGTAGGTGGGATATATCATCTGAATACCGGTAAAGTTGAACTCATCGCTTGAGTTTAATGATGTTTACTTGTTATCAATCAGAACAGTTATTTGTTTTTTTACTTAGTTGCTGCTTCATCAATGCTACAAGTATCTTCAATGCGCTATAATCTCTCGCTTTTATTTCACTGATTAGCCAAAATAATGTTGCAAGGGATTAATCTCGCATGCGTTCGCGGCGATCGCGAGCTTTTTAAGGACGTCAATTTTTCTCTTGAGGCGGGTGGCTTAATGCAAGTGCGTGGCCCTAATGGTAGTGGTAAGACCAGTTTGTTACGCATGCTATGTGGGTTGTCAAACCCTGCCGCCGGAGAAATTCATTGGTGTGGCACGGCTATCCGCTCTTTGAATGGAGATTATTTTGCTGCTGTGACATACATTGGTCATTTAAGTGGCACTAAAGATGATCTAACGGTTATTGAAAATTTACGTATCTCAAGTGCACTTTCTGGTTTTGAAGTTAGTATTGCTGAAGCAAACGAGGCTCTTAGACATATCGGTTTGCGTGGCAGAGAGACACTTCCCGTTAAGGTTTTATCACAAGGTCAGAAACGCCGTGTAGCATTGGCCCGTTTGCTTGTTTGTAAAACACCTTTATGGGTTTTAGATGAACCCTTAGTAGCGTTGGACGTAATGGCGGTTAAATTGATTCAGGAGCTATTGGAACAACATTTGCAGCAAGGTGGTATGGTGGTGATGACAACGCACCAGGAAATTGAGATTGCAGTCGCATCCATTATGCAGTTGCAACTGGCTTGATATATATGTTTATGTGGATAATCAAACGCGACTTGTTACTGGCGATACGACGTCAGTCAGATGTATTAACGACTTTGTTTTTCTTTATCATCGTAGTCAGCCTATTTCCGTTAAGTGTGGGGCCGGAAATGAATATGTTGCGAACAATGGCGCCCGGTGTGGTTTGGGTTGCAGCTTTATTGGCTTCGATGTTGTCTCTAGGTAGAATGTTTTCTAATGATTACTTGGATGGTACATTAGAACAGATGTTGCTATCGCCTCAGTCATTATCATTTTTAGTGCTTGGAAAAACTTTGGCACATTGGTTGGTGACAGGAGTACCACTCGTATTGATGGCACCTGTATTAGGTATTCAGTATGATTTGCCGACGGATGCATTGCTTGTTTTAACCGCAACTTTATTGCTGGGTACTCCGGTATTAAGTTTAATCGGGGCAATTGGTGCAGCACTGACTTTAGGATTACGAGGTGGTGGTGTATTAGTTTCGTTGTTAGTTTTGCCTTTATATATTCCTATACTGATTTTTGGTGCTGGGGCGGTTGAAGCTAACATGGCAGGTGTTGGATTTGATGCCCATTTATCATTGATAGGTGCATTTCTCTTGGTATCACTGGTTTTTGCACCATGGGCGGCGGCTTCTTCATTACGAGTTTCGCTAGAATAGATTCTTGGCGATGACTGTAAGTAATTGTTTTTTTTGTTGGGATTGTGTTTTTTGAAACTTTCAATGCGCTGAATTTGCTAATAGAAATCAATTCTTGATTTTGTGTTTTTAGTATAGAATTGGCGACTACAAAAATTAGGGTCAAGTTCAGAGCCCAAATTTAATCTGAAGAATTCTAAAATTTTATATGGCTATTAATTGGTTCAAATACTCTTCTCCCGCAAGTTTTTACTCACTAGCGGGAAAAATGATTCCAATATTTGTTTTTGCTGCGGTGGTGTTACTGATGGCTGGGCTTTATGTTGGTTTCTTTGTAGCACCTACTGATTTTCAACAGGGTGAAGCTTATCGAATTATCTTTATTCATGTGCCCGCAGCATGGATGTCGATGTTTCTTTATGTTGTGATGGCTTTTTGGGCAGGTATTGGTTTGGCTTTCAATACACGACTTTCTTCCATGTTCGCAACAGCAATTGCACCGACAGGTGCCATGTTTACCTTTATTGCATTATGGACCGGCGCACTCTGGGGAAAGCCTATGTGGGGAACATGGTGGGTATGGGATGCACGCTTAACCTCCGAATTAATTTTGTTATTTCTTTATATTGGCTTTATGTCTTTACAAGCAGCCATTGATGACCCGCGTCGTGCTGATAAAGCAGGTGCAATCATAGCTCTGGTCGGTGTAATCAATATTCCAATTATCTATTTCTCGGTGCAATGGTGGAATACCTTACATCAGGGAGCGTCAGTAAGTGTTAATCAAGCGCCTTCTATGGCAACCACTATGTTGATGGGTATGCTTATTATGGTGCTGGCAAGCTGGATGTACTCCATTGTGGTAATACTAAAACGTACACGTGTCATTATTCTCGAGCGAGAAAGCCATACCGCATGGGTGGCAGAACTACAAAAGAAAGGGGCCATACAATGAGTTGGTCGAGTATGTCAGAGTTTTTTTCAATGGGTGGATATGGACTCTATGTTTGGGGTTCGTATGTTGTGGCATTTGTTTGTATAATCGGTGAAATTTTGCTAATTTCGAATCGCCGCCGAACTTTAGAGAGGCAATATGGTCTCATTCACGACATAAATAAAAAAGAGACAAAAAATGAAACCCCGTCATAAAAAACTTGCAATTATTGCATCAGGAGTCGCTGCATTAGGTGTTGCTTCTATTTTGGTACTGAATGCTTTTCAAAGTAATCTGGTTTTTTTCTTTAGCCCATCACAAGTTATTGCAAAAGAAGCACCGATAGGAAAAAGCTTTCGTATTGGCGGATTAGTTGAAGAAGGTAGTGTTAAGCGTGAAGACCATAGTACGACTGTACGCTTTGCAGTGACAGATACAATCCAGACTATTCCAGTTGTATATACAGGTATTCTTCCAGATTTATTTAGAGAAGGTAAAGGTATCGTTGCACAAGGAAAAATATCTGCCAATGGTATTTTCGAAGCTGACGAAGTACTGGCCAAGCACGATGAAAATTATATGCCGCCTGAAGCCGCGGAAGCTTTAGAACAAGCAGCCAAGGCACAGAAGGCGTCCTTAGTACAGTGATTTATGGGCATTATTTTAATGTCCATGCATATGGTTTTAATTCCTCATAATCATTAACTTTTAATATAAAAATTATGATCCCAGAAATTGGTAACTTCTCCTTAATTCTCGCTCTCCTTTTAGCCATAACCCAAGGAACTCTACCTATCATTGGTGCGGCACGTGGTATTTCATCATGGATGGCATTAGCCAGACCAGTGGTGCAAGGTCAGTTTGTTTTTGTTTTAATTGCTTTCTTGTGCTTGGGATACTCTTTTGTCAGCAGTGATTTCTCAGTGATGAATGTGGCGCAGAACTCAAACTCAGAATTACCTTTTCATTTTCGAGTGGCGGCTACATGGGGCTCTCACGAGGGCTCTTTATTATTGTGGGTATTGATGTTGGCAAGTTGGTCTGTTGCTGTTAGTGTTTTTAGTAAGCAATTACCGGATGATATTGTGGCACGTGTTCTGGGTGTTCTGGGACTTATCAGTGTGGGTTTCTTGTTGTTCATGTTATTTACTTCAAACCCGTTTGATCGCCTATTGCCTGCAGCCTTGGAAGGTAGTGACTTAAACCCTTTGCTACAAGATGCCGGTATGGTGATACATCCGCCGATGCTTTATATGGGTTATGTGGGTTTTTCAGTTGCTTTTGCTTTTGCTATTGCAGCACTACTCAGTGGAAAACTGGATGCAACTTGGGCACGCTGGTCACGTCCTTGGACGATCATTGCTTGGGTTTTCTTGACTATTGGAATTATGCTCGGTAGCTGGTGGGCTTATTACGAGCTAGGTTGGGGGGGGTGGTGGTTTTGGGATCCTGTAGAAAATGCATCATTTATGCCTTGGCTGGTTGGTACGGCACTAGTTCATTCATTAGCGGTTACTGAAAAACGTGGTAGCTTTAAAAGTTGGACAGTTTTATTGGCGATAAGTACATTTGGACTAAGCTTACTGGGAACATTCTTGGTACGATCCGGTGTGTTAACTTCAGTACATGCTTTTGCAACAGATCCAGCACGTGGCGTATTTATTTTGGCGTTCTTAGTCATAGTCATTAGTTGTTCATTATTATTATTTGCATGGCGTGCACCTAAAGTTGGTTTAGGCGGGAAGTTTGATCTGCTGTCACGCGAATCATTACTACTTGCTAATAATTTACTACTGCTGGTTGCAGCGAGCAGCGTTTTGCTAGGAACACTTTATCCGCTGATTATAGATGCACTGAATCTTGGAAAATTGTCTGTAGGTCCTCCTTACTTCGAAGCAGTATTTGTACCGATCATGACGCCAGCGATTTTTCTGATTGGTGTAGGTCCTATATCGCGCTGGAAGCAAATGAGCTTGCCTACATTAGTAGTTCGTTTGCGTTGGGCCTTTGCTGTGAGTGTGGTTTCTGCTTTGATTACCCCCTATTTGATAGGTGAATGGAAACCGTTGGTCAGCTTCGGTTTACTGTTGGCTTTCTGGATAATTGTATGTGCATTTGTTAACTTGAAGCACCGCTTGAGCAATAGTGGACAAGGTAATCTGTTTGCTCGCTTAGCCAGACAATCTAGAAGTTATTATGGCATGCACTGTGCACACTTGGGTGTGGCTGTATTTATTATTGGCGTAACATTGGTGAACGGATACGAAACTGAGAAAGATGTCCGCATGGATGTTGGGAGCAAGGTCACTGTTGGCGGGTACATATTTCAGTTTAATGGGGTAAGCGACACTGTTGGCCCTAATTATAAAGCGGTCCGTGGTGATATTGATGTCATTAAGGATGATAAAGTCATTCGTACTATGCATCCTGAGAAACGTACCTATAATGCATCAGGTATGGCAATGACAGAGGCAGCGATTGATACAGGTCTATTTAGAGATCTTTATGTGGCTTTGGGTGAGCCATTAGCCAATAATGCTTGGGTAGTTCGTGCATATCATAAACCTTTCGTTGATTGGATCTGGATGGGATGTTTATTGATGGCAATTGGCGGGATACTTTCTGTAACGGATCGTCGCTATCGTTTGAAAATTAGCAAAACAAGTTCTGCTCCTGCCAGAAATGAGGAAGCAACGGAGCCGCGGGAGGGAATCCCCGCAACAGTTATATCGTCAGTCAGTAACTCTGAATTGGTTACGGAGTCAAGAAAAGTATGATGCGATATTTAATCCCATTATTTGCTTTTATAGTACTGGCGGCATTTTTACTGGTTGGCCTTACTTTGAATCCACGGCAGGTTCCATCGCCGCTAATTGATAAGCCCGCACCAGTGTTTCAGCTCAATCATTTGCATGAACCCGATAAGGTTATGGCATCAGGAGATAATCTTGGCAAAGTTTGGTTGCTGAATGTATGGGCATCATGGTGTGTTGCGTGTCGAGATGAACACCCACTACTAGTGCAGCTGGCCAATTCTGGTATTGTTCCGATCTATGGTCTCAACTATAAAGATGAGAGTACTACTGCAGTGCAATGGTTGAAACGATATGGTGATCCTTATACGATCAGTATTGTTGACTTGGATGGAAAAGTTGGAATTGATTACGGTGTTTACGGAGTTCCTGAAACTTATGTGATTGATAAGAATGGAATTATAAGGCATAAACAAATTGGGCCAGTAACAGTAGATTCATTACAAAAAACAATTATTCCGCTCATTATCGAATTACAGAAGGCTTAGTAACTTATCTCATATGTTTAAACCTCATGATTTGTGTCATTTTGTCGTATCGCGACAGCTCAGTAGTGTAAAAAGATTAATTACTCTTTTCTTTTTATTGCTTATTATTCCTTCAGTAAGTTGGTCAAAAGAAGCCATTCCGGTAGCGGAGGATCCAGTAGTTGAGAAAAGAATGTTAGCGTTAACAATGGATTTGCGTTGTTTGGTTTGTCAGAATGAGTCTATTGCTGATTCTCGCGCCGATTTTTCTAATGATATAAGGCGTGAGATCCGCGAACAGATTAAAGCGAACAAGACTGATCAGGAAATCGTACAGTTTTTAGTCGATCGGTATGGTGATTTTGTTCTTTACAATCCGCCTATGAAACCAACAACAATATTTTTATGGTTTGGTCCTATTGTTTTATTCATCATTGGACTCGGAACATTGATAGTTTATCTCAGACGTCGACGCGAACAGATGGAAGAAGTATCCCTATCAGAAGTGCAGCTCAAGAAAGCTGAGGCTTTACTGAACGAAAATAAAGGTAAGAACGTATGACGTCATTCTGGATTATTTCTGGTATTTTTATTGTAACAGCTTTGTTATTTATAGTTCCTACTCTATTGAGGGGTAGGGATACCGAGCAGGAAAATTTAGAACATGATGCTGTGAATATAACCGTTTATCGTGATCAATTAACCGAGCTTGGTAATGATTTAGAAAATGATATTTTAACTCAGGAACAATATAATAAAAGTAAGCAAGAACTTCAGCAGCGCATGCTACAAGATGTTCCTGAGGGAGAAAAGATGGCCATTAAAAAGAATAAGAGTATTTATAATATAGCGACATCGGTTGTTATAGTGCTAATTTTGCCACTTGCTGCAGTTTTTCTGTATTTGGTAATTGGAGATACACGAGGATTATTGCCGCAAGCACAGCTTGCCAATGCAACGCAAATGAATCGTGGCGGCGATAATTCCCCCGCAGGGCATGATAATTTCTCATCCGTTTTAGAAAATCTTATTGCACGGCTAGATAAAAATCCTGAAGATATAGAAGGGTGGATAATGTTGGGTCGAACTTATGCGATTATGGAACGTTATGCTGATGCCAGTAATACCTATGCAAAATTAGCAGAGCTGGCTCCTAATAATCCTCAGATACTTAGTGATTATGCCGACGTACTAGCAATGAAAAACCAAGGAAACTTGGCAGGTAAACCAACGGAGCTGATTTATCAAGCTTTGAGCATTGATCCACAATATCCGAAAGCATTAGCTTTGGCAGGAACAGCTGAGTTTGAGCAAGAGAAGTTTGAGCAAGCCGCAGCACATTGGGAAAAATTACTGGGATTGGTTCCTGCTGATTCGCAGCTGGCTAAATCAGTTCAGGAAGGTATTAATGAAGCTAAATTATTGGCTGCAGGAGGTAAAAAAGGATCAGTGGCATCAGAAGAGCAGCAGGCTAAAGCATCGGAATCACAACAGACTGATGATGTTCAACCTGAAAGGAATCCAGTAACTGTAGCAACTACACCTGCCGTACCCGTATCAATCTCAATTTCTGGGCAAGTAACTATTAGTAAAGAGTTGGCGTCAAAAGCTTTACCTAATGATACGCTGTTTATTTATGCGCGTGCTAAAACGGGACCTAAAATGCCCTTGGCTATTTTGCGCTTGAAAGCGAATGATCTTCCAGCGACCTTCACATTGACAGATGAGATGGCAATGGTACCCAACATGAAGATATCCAGCTTTCCTGAGGTAATTATTGAAGCGAGAATTTCTAAGTCTGGGCAGGCCGTTCCTGCGAGCGGAGATCTTCAAGGTTTTAGTCAACCTGTTCAGATTGGCAATAATAATATTGCTATCGTGATTGATAAACAAATTCCATAAATTTAAATGTGGAAGGAAACAAAAGACTCATGAAAGCAAGTTTTCGGCTTTTGTGACGGTATTTCGCCAATTAGAGTACAGAATACAATTCGAGATATAAGACATATATCGATAAGTTCACATTTTATAAGAGACTAATGTTTAAGCTTAATTATCCTGTAGATAATTTCGTATTACCTTCAACCAATGGAAAAATGTTTTCACTAGCAGATAATAGTGGAAAGAACTTGGTCATTTATTTTTATCCAAAAGATGATACACCTGGATGTACGACGGAAGGTCAAGATTTTCGTGATAACTGGGGTGCATTCACTGAGAGAAATTGCATAATAGTTGGTGTCTCTCGTGACAGTATAGAATCACATGAAAAATTTAAAGAAAAAATGGAATTTCCTTTTGAATTGCTAAGTGATTCAGAGGAGACAGTCTGTAAGCTATTTGATGTTCTCAAAATGAAAAATATGTATGGTAAGCAGGTTCTTGGTATTGGACGTAGTACTTTTGTGATCGATGTTGAAGGTATATTAAGAAAGGAATGGCGCGATGTTAAAGTAGCTGATCATGTACAAGAAGTTTTAGATTTTGTTTCTACCATGCACTAAAAGAGCTACACAAATAATCTCTCCTGTATTTTGTAAGACTGATGCGCTTACAATAATTCTTGACTGTGCCAGAACGGCCCAATGACACATGATCGATGGATTTCATGGCTGATCAACTCTCCAATGGTAGGTCATTTCGAACATTTTAATGTACTGGATGACTTCAATCGTGAAGGGTTGGAAATCGAAGTGGACGTATCGCTTCCATCAGAGCGCGTTACGCGCGCTCTGGATCGGATTATCGAATGGCGCGGCAAACCCAGGAATATACGTTGTGATAACGGGCCGGAAAATATCAGTGCCACGCTTTGTTGCTGGGTAGAGAAACGAGGTATCCAGCTCCAATACATTCAGCCAGGAAAGCCACAGCAAAATGCCTATGTGGAACGCTATAACAGGACCGTTCGACATGAATGGCTGGAGTGAATGAATTTATGACCATTGAAGAGGCACAGATTACCGCTACACAATGGTTATGGATTTATAATAATGAACGTCCGAGTATGGCACTTGGAGGCATAACGCCAGCCATGAAGTTGGCAGAAGCTTTTAAACTAAAATCCTCTACTGCAAGTTCCTGTTAAAAATGGGAGGATTA
>WBZX01000201.1_pt1 | contig 55669 bp, 58 predicted proteins | sample 5204211 | NCBI WGS metagenome assembly WBZX01 (sample SAMN12344362, study PRJNA552823) | activated sludge metagenome | biome: Activated sludge suspended growth; feature: Nitrification reactor; material: Wastewater; isolation source: activated sludge from nitrification reactor of wastewater...
CTCGGCGACGGCGTTGTCGAAGCATGTCGCGACCCGCCCGACGGACGGGCGGAGCTGGTGTCGTTGACAGAAGTCGAGGTAGTCGTTCGACGTGTATTGCGATCCGCGGTCGGCGTGTGCGATCACGCCGGCGACGTGACCACCGCGAGCAGCGATCGCCATGTCGAGCGCGTCGGTGACGAGCTCGGTGCGCATGTGGTCGGCCATCGAGTAGCCGAGCAGTCGGCGCGAGCCGAGATCAAGCACGGACGCGAGGTAGAGCCAGCCCTCACCGGTCCAGACGTAGGTGATGTCTTGACCCCACGCGACATCAGGCTTGCCGGGGGCGAACCTGCGGCCGACCAGATCGGGGATCGTGAACCCGTCCGGGCCAGGGAACGTCGTACGGACCCGGCGGCGGATGCATCGTCCGGCCATCCCGTGCAGACGCATCAGGCGCCGCACCCGCTTCTCGTTCACGGCGACGCCGGCCTTGCGGAGCTCGCGATGGATCCGCGGGACCCCGTAGTTGCCGTCCGCTGCGTCGAAGATCTCCCGGATCAGCTCGACGAGCGCGTCGTCGGCGAGCTGCCGTTCGGTCGGCCCGGCAGCCTCTCGCTTCAACCCGTCATAGAACCCCGAGGTCGACACCTCGGCGATCTCGCACGCCTTCGTGACCGGGAAACCCGGCAGCCTTCTGGTCGGCGACACACGCGTAGCGGCTCACGATGTCGACTCCTTCACCCAGAAGGCGAGCGATCGTTTGAGCAGATCACGCTCCATCCGCAGCTGCGCGTTCTCCGCACGCAACTGTGCGTTCTCGGCACGCTCATCCGCGGTGACACCTGTGCCGGCGGCACGTTCACGGCGGGCGTTGGCGACCCAGTTCCCGAGCGTGCCCTCGACCACCCCGATCGACCGGGCGACATCAGCGATGCTGCGCCCTTCATCGAGCACCATCGCGACCGCGTCACGCTGGAACTCTGGCGGATACTTCGCCGGCCGACCCGGCCGCCGCTTCTTGCTGTTGGACATGGACTTCCTCCTATACGAGGTGTCCGTCCAACGGGGGGATGCTCAAGTGGATCTTGTCGATCGCATGGTCCGTGCAACGCTCGAGGCCCCACCTGATTCGGCACTCGGGCGACTTTGACCAGCGGCGCCGGCTCATTGCGCCGAATGCAGGCCGAGGACGGACGCCTCATTCGTCTTCATTGCACGCAAGGAGGACCGGGCGCTGAGCGAATCACCCACCCGGCGGTCGGTCGCTCGCAGCGTCCTGGGGATGGTCAATACTCTTCTCGGCTACTTGACACACGGCCTTCGCGCCGAACTCTCAAGAGTGCGCCAGGGATCACACGGTCCGCACGACTGCCGGGGCGCTACACGGGATGGGTAGCGACGGCCGCAGCACGCGTGCGGCTGTCGCTCTCATTCCGAAGCACTTCTGGCGGCGTACCTTCCGACGTTAGGGTCTCGATTCACCGGCGATACAACGCGTTGGCGAGTTGGCGCGAGAGGGTCTCGGCGGGCATTGCGGGCACATCGGCTTCATAGACCAATGCTGGACGCCTCCACGCTGATCACAGGTGCCGTTCGAGGAGCCGGTTCAAGGCCCGTGGGTATCCAGAGTTCCTGTGCCCGCTGGTGGGCGGGGAGGTCGATCCAGTCGTTGGTGAGGTAGCGGGCGAACGCGTCGGCTGCGGTGTCTTCGCCTTCGATGGTGAGGTAGGCGTGGTTCGTTTCGCGGCCGCGGGTCATGGGGACGTAGAGGTTGCGGACGTCGGTGGTGATGTCGATGACGGTGATGGCGTGGTCGACGGTTTTTCCTTGTGCGCCCATGGCGGTGATGGCGTAGGCGAGTTCGACGTGGTCGCACAGGTATTCGGCCGGGAGGGCGACCGTGCCGGTTGATCCGCGGGCGGTGATCGTCCAGTCGTCGTTGATCGCGGTGATGGTCCAGGTGTTGCGGTTGCGGACCATCTCGTGCCGGTCGGTCTCGATGGTCCGGTCGTTGTGCCGGGTGGCGATCTCGTCCCCGACATGCAGCCGCACCCCGTTCGGCAGCACGAAGCATTCCCCGTCGGCGAGTTCGCCGGCTGCGATTCGACGTCGTTGCGCCGCCTGGTTGAGCCGGTCGACGGTCTCGTTCGATGGTGCCATCAGCAGCGTCGACTCGCCGGCCTTGCGGTGTCGCCACCACGCAGACACGGCGGCGCGTTCGATCTGCTCGGCGGTGCCGCCGTGGAGCCGGCCTTCACGCTCGTAGGTGTCAGCGACGGTGGGGTCGCCTCGGCGGAGTTGGAGGGAGGCGGCGCGCTCCCAGTCGTTGGTGAAGCGGTGGACACGGTCGAGCTCGATCGCACCGTGGGTGTCGACGAGCATTCCGAACATCCCTCCCCTCCCGACCGCCGAGAACTGCATCGGATCACCGACCAACGCCACCCGCCACCGCTTCTGTTCGGCGAGGTGGGCGAGTTCGGCGAGTTTCGGGGTGGCGAGCATCCCTGCTTCGTCGACGATGACTGTCGCACCGGGAGGCAGATCGAACGTGGGGTGGGGGCGGCCGGTGCGGTGTTCGGCGAGGAGCTTGTCGATCGTGTCCGCCCGCACCCCCGTCTCGGCGTTCAGCACCGACGCCGCGATCGCCGACGGCGCCACACCGAACACCACCCGACCATCGGCATGGAGCTGCTCGACCGCTGGCCTGAGCGCAGTCGTCTTACCCGTCCCGGCCGGGCCGACCACGAGGACGACAGGTGCGGTGCCGGCGATCGCCGCGGCCGCTTCCCGCTGTGCCGAGCTGGCTTCGGTCGGGCAGCGGTCGAGCGTCGTACGACTCGACCGTGTCTGCGTGGGGTCGACGCCACGGCCGGCCCAGTCGAGGATGAACGCTTCCTCTTTCAGGATCCACCATTGGGTGATCGCCCGATCCGACGCTGCTTCGGTGATTGGACGGTCATCACTCGCCCGCCGCTCCACACCGGCGGGTACCGGTGGGCCGAGCTCCATCCCCTGGCCGGCGCCGATCCCGTAGCCGAGGATGTCCGCCACACCGACCACCTCACCCGCCGTCGCTGCGAGCGTGGTCGGGAGGAGGGCGGCGACTTCGCGGACGATCTCGGCCGGACGCCACGACGACTGCTGCTCCGTCAACGCATCGATCGCCGCTTCCACCAACCCGTACTGATCGAGCACATCGAAATCGCACTGCACGTCGAGCGAACGGCCCAACACCCCCGCCACCAACTGCTCCGGATCAACACTGAGATCACGGAGCTGACCCGTCCAACGCTCGTGGAGGATGTCGGCGTTGACGGCGTGGTCCTTCGCCGGCCGCGAATCCACCGCGGCTTCACGCTCGAGCTGCCAGCGCTCCCGCTGGGTCGGTTCGCGACCCATCGTCTGCTCGAACCGATCCAACTTCACCGACAGCCGAGCATTGACCGCCTTGGTGCGGGTGGAGAACTCCTCGATGACGCGGCGGTCGATACCGTCGATCTCGGCGATCCCGTTCACGACCTGACCCCACTCCACCCCCAGCCGGCGGGTCAGCTCGGCACGCTCTGCGGCGTGGAACAGCGCCGACAGGGTCCGCTGGTCACGCTTCAACGTGCGGGCGTCCAATGCGAGCCAGCGGCCGTCCGGGGACTTCACACGGTTCGCCACGACCAGATGTGTGTGCAACTGCGGATCCAATGCACGCGACGTGTGCTGCCGGAAGCCGGCCGCCACGATCCCCTCCGCATCGACAACGACGACCTCACCACCCATTCGGAACCGGGTATGCGCGTGCGCCTCGATCCACCCCGCCACCGCCGCCACCGCGGCGTCATGTGCGGCGAGCACCTCGGCACGGACCCAGTCATCGCCGACCGCCCACAACACCGACACCGACTTCGGCGACGACGCCGTCACATCGAACCCGCGCACCGACGTCTCCGAGTACCCGTTGCCGAGCAGCCGGTCCGGGTCGCGAGGATCCAGCCCGGCCATCAACGCGAGGAACGCCTCGTCCTCCACCGTCCCGGACAGCCCGAGCATCCCGGCAGCCTGCCCGTGCCAGATACCCCTCGGCTCGTCCGCGTCCAGGTAGTAGTTGGGCAACGCCTCCACGTAGTACGCACCGGCCGCAGCACCCTTCAACGTCGTCACGCGAACCGTCACCGGAACATCACCGCCGCCGCTGTGCACTCGTCTGTCCATCCCGAGACCTGAACCGAGAACGTCAGAGCTCCCATACGACTCAGCCCTCGAACGGCAGCGACTGCTGCGAGTCGATGGTGTCGTCCCGACGAGTCTCAGCCTCGTCCGTCGGAGCTTCCTCGATGTCCCGCACATCGGCTGCCGGTGCAGCTGTCTCAACAGCAGCACCGCCGATTCCGGCCTCGATTCCGACGTCGAGCCCCTGTCCTGCTCGCCGCCCGGGCTCGGCGTCGAGATCGTGCTTGAGGCCGGGTGCCGCGTCAGCAGCGCCCGGCGCGCGCAGCTCGTCGCTCTGGTCCGGTGCCTGCGGTGCCGGCTCTGCGGTCGGGCTCGCGCCCTTTCGGGACGAGCGGTGCGGACGATGCTTGCGGGTGCGCGGCGGTGGTGGCCACGTGATCGACCGGCCTGCGTACTCCTCGAGCCGAGCCCGAGGAATCCGGTACTGGCCACCGACGAGAATCGCCGGAATGCCATCGGCGCCGGCACTCTTCACGAAACGGCCGACGAGCTCGTACGTCGTCGACCGTCCCAGCTGCAGCACGTCGGCCGTCTGATCGACCGTCAGGAAGTCGGGGGCCTGCCGACCGCCGTCGGATGGGAATCCGGGTTCATCCGCCATCGAACGTCCTCCAAGGAGTGCGGCAACAGCCGCAGCCCCGACCCGAACGGTCGGAACGACGTCATCGATACGAAATCAACTTCCCGGAGATGTTCACACCTACCCCCGTCCCGTGTAACGATTTCGCGACAATCGCGCCGGGAAGCGGCGCAACTTCACACCTGTGCAGCCCGCCAGGGACCAACTTCACACCCCTCCTGAGCAGGTATCGGGAACATCGCCGGGAAGATCATCGGGAACATCACCGGGAAGTTCACACCGATGTTCACACCCTCCCGCTGCGAGGTTGTGAACACCCATCGTGCAGCGGCCGGCGCACCTGAGCAAAGGGTGCCGTGAAAGCGCAAATCCCGGCGGCTCCTCGAAACGGGGGAGAACGCCGGGATCACTTTCCTCGTCTACTGGCGAGGACACCCTCAGAATCGCGCAGCGGTGTGCTCACGTCCACCGGGATTCGGCCACCACCACGACACCGACTCCGTCGGACGGTCAGTCACCGACGCGCGACAGGAGACGTCGGTACTGCTCGATCGTTCCTGGCAGGACACGAAGATGGACAACGGTCCCGGCCGGCCTCTCCTCCAGATCGATCACTTCGCACACCGCTGACGTCGAGCCCGAGCCGGCGACCACGAGTTGACGTTGCCGGATGAGCGAGGGGTCGTCCGCCTCGTCGAGGAACGTCCAGACGAACCCGGTCTCGTCCTCGCTGTTCAGATCAGCCGCGATGTCGACCCGTGTCATTGCGGTCGGTTTACGCGACGTGCAGGAAGCGTCGGAGGGCTTCGCGGATGACCTCGCTCGTCGTGGTCTCATCGGCAGTGGCGCGTGCCTCCACTGCGGCGCGCAGTTCGGGATCGAGACGCACCGGGACCACTTCGGCCGGCCCCGAGCCCATCGATGGGCGACCACCTCGCGGGCGGAGCGTCGCGACGTCGTACCCCGCTTCGGCTTCTGCTGCCATGCGCTCGATGTCGGCCTCCGTGACGGGCTTGCCTCGCGAGACGCCGACAACCGGGCTGTTCGTGTTCTGATTCGTCATCGTCATTTCTCCGGTGGCCTGGGGAGCATCGCTCGGTACTGGGTTCGCATCGGCATGGCGTGGATTGCCATCTCGCGCCCGTCGTCGAAGTGCAGCACGATCACCTCCAACAGGTTGCCGGCGCGATCGGGGCCCAGGATGAGCGTCCGTGTCGGCGAGTCGTCGTCGCCCATGTCGGCCACGACGAGCGCCGCTTCCACTGCGTGCAACACATCGTCTGGATCGACTCCATGCTTGGCCGAAGAACGATGCAACTCCACACGGAGGAATCGTATTACGGAACCAGTCCGACGGCAACGGCCGATCTCGAGGCGACGGCGTCGTTCACCGAGGAGCTCACGACGGGCCCAGTAGGGCGGCGACGGCGGCTGCGGCTTCGGCTTGTTGGCCGGGCATCACGTGGGCGTAGGTGTCGAGGGTGAAGCTCACCGACGCATGTCCCAGACGCTCGCTCACGACCTTCACGTTCACCCCCGCCATCAACAAGTGCGAGGCATGGGTGTGGCGGAGGTCGTGTAGCCGGATGCGTGGCAGATCGGTCGAGTCCACGAGCCGGCCGAACGCTTGCGTCACGGAGTCGGGCCGGATCGGCCGGCCGAGCTCGGTGGTGAAGACGCGGTCGTCGCTCTGCATCGGGATGCCGAGCATGAACAAGCGCTCGCGCTGCGATGCGCGGTAGCGCTGCAGGATCGCGGTCGTCGTCGGGTCGAGATCGATGACCCGGCGGCTGCGGCGCGACTTCGGCGTGTCGATCTGCTCGACGCCGTCGATCTGCGTGGCCGCTTGCGAGATCACCACGGCACCACGAGTCAGCTCGACGTCGCACCAACGCAGTCCGACCGCTTCACTGCGCCGCATCCCTGTCATCGCGATCGTGCGGAACAGCGCCTCGTTGTGGCTGCCCTCGATCGAGCGGAGAAACCTGGCCAGTTCCGCCGGTGTCCACACCTGCATCTCCGGGGCCTTCCCCCGAGCTGTCGTGAGCGAGGGCGCATCGGCCAGGCGTGCGACGTTGCGCGTGACGAGGCCTTTGCGTTCGGCGTCGTTCAGCATCTTGTTCGCCGCCGAGTGCACGTGATGCACGCTCGTCATCGAGAGCGGTCGTCCGTCGCGGCCGCCACCCACGAGCAGGTCGCGATAGAGCTTGTCGAAGTCGGGCGTGCGCAGATCTTGCAGTGGCACGTGACCGAGGCGCGGCAGCAGGTACAGATCGAGCACTTGTCGATAGCCGCGAAGCGTCGACGCCTTTCGTCCTTGCGTCTCGAGCCCGGCCAGCCATCCGACCGAGTAGTCACGCAACGTGAGTCGGCTGGGCGCCACGAACGTGCCGGTTCGATGCGTGGCGATCAACTCGGCGAGCGCCTGTTGCGCTTCCTTCTTCGTGCGGTAGGTGCGCTTCGACTGACGTCGTCGGCCGCCCTCCTGCCAGGTCACGTGGGCGACCCACGAGGTGGCTCCGGCCGGGGTCTCCCGGCGATAGACGGTCCCGCTCGCCATGGCGAAAAGCTATCAGAGCGTTACCACGGCGTTACCACGAGCCGATTCTCGGCCGGCAAACTCGTCGGGAGCCAACAGTTCATGGCCTCTGAGCTGGACTTTTCTGGCGCCCCCGGCAGGGATCGAACCTGCGACCTGCGGTTTAGGAATGAGCGCGAGTGGGTCTCAGCGAGTCTCCTTGAATCGCATCTGACCTGCTCAGCTTCTGTCTTCTCCTCGCCTGGTCTCTTCGAACATCATGCAGTAGCGCGCAGTAGATGGACAAGTGGATGGACAACTTCGATCGCCCGCCGGTGCCGACCCGGGCGTGGCTGCGTTGCCCCTCGTCAGGCTGTATCACGCGCGGCGTCGTGAGGGCGGGAAAGTTCAACCTCTGCATCGTTGGAGCCAGCGTCGTCGAGCTCCTCGTAATGCGTGTCCGATGCTGCGTGGCCATCGCTGGATGGTCCGTACACGAAGATCATTCGGGCGTGAGCTGGCGCCGCGTAACGCGCGAGCACCCCAGCCGGCACGGTCACCGCCTGGCCTACTCGAACGACCTCCTGCCGACCGTCGCAGGTGACGTGTAGTTCGCCCTCGACGACCCAGTTCGTTTCTTCGTGCTCGTGCCGATCGGTCCACGCCGCCGCAGTGAGGCTCCACTCGCCGATCACCAGCTGCTCCGTAACGGCAGCGAGACGCCCATGCATACGCGAGCGCGGCTGGCCGACAAACAACGGGCCAACGTCACTGACTCGCACGAGCGTCTCCCACATCGCCAGTCTGACCGAACTCCGATACGTACGTCGAGTCGTCGAATTCGACTCTGCGCCGGCGCGAGGTCACCATCGGCCGACCTTTGACGGAGGCAAGCACCTCATCGCTCAGCAGCCATCACGACGTTGGTCACCTCGTCGATCAGCTTGCTGTCCATGTACTCGTGGAAGCCCATGATCTTGTCGTCGCGGATCCTGATGAAGATGGCGGTCGGGATCGTGAGACGAACACCGTTCGAGAACACGGCATGGAACAGATGGCGTCGAGCTGTCAGGTCGCCGACGGTGACTCGCTCCTGCTCTTCGTACGTCACCGTCATGTCGGGCACCATCGCTGCGAAGACGATCTGCAGGGCGTCCTCCTTGCCGACGGTCTGGCCGGTGAAGCTGTGCCACACCTGGATGTCGGGCGCGTAGAGGTCGACGATCGCGTCTCGGTCGCCCTGTTCGATGGCAGCGAAGAAACGGTCGATGACGTCATCGGCGGTCACGGTATTTCTCTCCGTGCGTCAAGGAACATGCCGTTAGCATCGACTGTCCCGAGGTAGCTGTCAAGAAGGACTAGGTGCGGAGCGCGGCGAGGAGCAGCTCAGTCATCAAGTCGGCGTGTGCAACATCGTCGAGCGGACCGTCGTAGCCGTCGAAGTGCTCCGACAGCGCCCGAAGCGTGTACGGCGCCGCGGCTCCGTGCGTGAGAAGGAAGAAGATCGCCCTCGCTGGGACGGGGCGAATCTTGCCAGCCTTCGCCAAGCGCTCAAGTGGGTCGAGAAGCTCCGAGAAGGTTGGGCCGATGATCGTGTCGAAGATGTAGTCGAGCCGGGGCGACTGCTGGAGCCCCTCCTGGTTCATCAGCCGGACAAGGTGCGGGCGACGTGCCGAACCGACGAGGAAGGCGCGGATCGTCTCGCGCACGACGTCGAGATCGTTCGCCGGCGCAACGCGCCGCCGGGCGAGCTCAACCGTGATCTCGCCGACCAGACCGCCAAAGCCGTGGTCCAAGGCAGCGCTGTAAAGCTGCTCCTTCGAACCGAACCGCTGACTGATCGTCCCGTGACTGAGACCGAGGTCGCGATTGAGCAGACGCAGCGACATCGCCTCATAGCCGCTCGCGGCGAACGCGATCAGCGCCCGATCCATGATCTCGACATCCGACCGAATCCTCGGTCGCCCACGCGTCGTATCGCTTGTCGTCGACATGACCACAACCTAACTCAGGCAGATATCTTGACATACGACAAGAAATAGGCTTACCGTGCGGCGATGAGACGCGAAGACCATGTCATCGGGGAGACGTTCGCCTTTCGATATCCCGGTGAGAACGCCGACCACGCGCTGCTGATCGAGCACGGGATCGCCAGCCACGCCGGCATCTACGACAACTTCTGCGCCCGCCACGCGGCACACGGCGTCGACGTCTGGTCGATGGACGCGCCCGGCCACGGACGGTCAGTGATGACCAACCGGCCCGGCACCTTCACATTCGCCCAATGGGTCGACAACGCGGTGCAGGTCGGTGAGCACATCGCCAGAACGACCGGGCTGCCAGTGATCGTGAAGGGTTCCTCACTTGGGGCGTCGGCCGCATACGGCGCGCTCGTCGCGTCCGACGTGTTTGCCGGAGGTGTCCTGATGGGTTACGCGATCCCGGGCTCGCCCGTGGTGCCCGAGCAGAATCCGTTCCGCAGCAGCGCCTACGAGGAGATCGAAGCGAGCTGGGGCGATCGGTTCCTCCTCTCGATCGATCGCCTCTTCGACTTCGACACCGACTACGGCTACGTCGGCGCCGCCCAGCAGAAGAAGGCAGACCCGTATAACACGTGGTTCTACGACATGAAGTCGTGGGCGTCGTTGTACCGGTTCGACCCCGCCGTGAGGTTGGCGGACAACACCAAACCGATCCTCTACACCGTCGGCGAGTGCGACCCGACGTTCACACCCGACGTCGCCAAGGCAGTCGTCGACGCCACAGGTGGCCCCGTCGAGTTCTACATCCATCCTCACGGCAAGCATCAACTGATGCTCTTTCACTCCGTCGAGTACTCGCAGATCGTCCTGGATTGGTGCCGCAAGACGGTCGCCACCGGAACCGCAGTCGCCACCATCAAGGAGTCATAGCGTCATGGCAACTTCACTGCATCCGCGAGGTGTCAACCATCTCGCTATTGCGACCCGCGATATGAGGGCGCAGCTTGAATTCTGGTCCGACGTGCTCGGCTGCCCGCTGCGGGCGCTGTACTGGATGCACGGCGTGCCGAACGCGAAACATGCCTTCGTTGAGCTTTCAGGTGACAGCTACATCGCTTTCGTCGACCACCCCGACAACTCTGCAGCCATCGACTACGGTGTCACCCATGCTGGCGATCCCGGCGGCCCTGTCGCCGGCGGAGCGATCCAACACGTCGCCCTGCACGTCGACACGTTCGACGAGGTCCTCGCGTTGCGCGACCGCATCCGCAGCAGGGGTGTCCAAGTCCTCGGCCCGATCGATCACGGATTCATACAGTCGATGTACTTCGCCGGTCCCGAAGGTCTCACGCTCGAGGTCTGCTGTGGTTCGAACATCGGTGCGGAGCATTGGATCGACCCCGAGGTCGTCAGTCTCTACGACATCTCGGCGGCCGACCTTGCGAGACTCAAGCACCCTGAAGCATTTGAGCGGCCGACCTCGCCGGCTCCCCAGCCGACGAAGGACCCGAGCAAGCCGATGATGCGCTTTACGCCGCTCGAGTCCTACGACGTTGTGATGTCGATGCCCGACTCGGACGTGTGGGACGCCATGTCGGAGACCACTCCGCCCGTCGCCTGAGTGGCCACCGCTGACAGTCACGTGTGGGACTCAGCAGGCGCTCACTCGAACGTGCTCTTCTCCGGCAGGAGGGCGTCGTAACGGCGACGTGTGAGCCGTCGCCACCGTCGTTCAACACGCTTGCTCCTCAGGAGGAAGGGGTAGAACTTCGCGTCCGCGTCGCAACGCGCCTTGGCCACCGCCGGATCGATGGTGCGGCCATGACGAGCACGAGCAGCGTCAGCAAAGGGCTGACACCACGCGGAGAGTCCCATACGGTGAAGTTGCGTCATCACGTCGGTGAGGACGTACTCCACGTCGACGTACTTCACCGCCGCCTTCATCAGCTCGCGGTACACCGTTCGACGGATGAGCCACGGGAACTCGTGCTGGAATCCGCTGGTGTCGTACACGATGTCACCGTTGTCCACGATGAACGGTGTCGACAGGTCGAGCTGCCACAGATCGCCATCGAACCAGCACCAGTTCGCAAACTGCGGGTCGATGGGGATGCCGTCTGCCACGACCGCCACGATTCGATCGACGAGGGTTGTCACGAGCGGGTCTTCAGCATCGGGGGTTCGACTGCGGAGGACGTTGTCCGCCAAGGAATCAACGTCGAGCAGGGGTTGGCAGTGGATCACGACAACCGACCCGTCCGCCCGCGTCACCGCCTGCATCGTGTTGGAGACGCATCGGACGCCTCGGGCCTCCAGGTCAGCGATGTGTTGGCGCACCACCGCCATGTATCGCTCGGCCGACGACATGTCGGGATACGGCGGCATCCGCTTCACGACACACGGTCGACCTCCCGACGTCCATCTGAGCGCAATCGTCAGCTCTCCGGCACCGACCACGTCGACCAAGTCGCGCCGCCGAGCGTCGATCGCGCGACGAATCGCCGCTTCGACCGCCACGCCATCGGGAGCCGGTGGAGTGTGATCGGGACTGTCGAACATCGTCTCAGCGTTCACGCCCGCACACGCTGCGTCATTGCGACTCGCTTCGGCACCCGGCGTCCGCGCGACCTCGCCTTTTTCCGTCCCCATTCGACTCCCCCAGCTCGTACGACGTGGCGAGATTATACATACGTGTGAATCACCCGTCCATCAAGGAAGCGCCACGGAGCTCAGGTACCGGGTTGACAGTTCCGCTTCCATGATGGAGTATCTCGAATCTGGTCACGCGACCAGAACAGATGATCAAGTCCGATGGCTCGATCGAGGCCACCACGACAAAGGGCCTCGCCGCCAACGACACGACATAGAGGAGCCACCGCATGACCCATCCGTTCGCACTCGACTTCACCGGCAAGCGAGTCCTTGTCACCGGAGGCACGCGGGGCATCGGTCGGGCAATCTCCATGGCGTACGCCGATGCCGGAGCGACCGTCGCCGTGAACGGCTCGAGCCAGTCGTCGGTCGAGGACGCTCTGTCCGCAATGGGAGCCCGCTTCGTCGGTGTGCCCGGCAGCGTCGCCGATGGCGACGGCTGTCGATCAATCGTCGAACAGGCTGTTGAGTCCCTGGGAGGCCTCGACATCCTTGTCAACAACGCCGGGATCGGGGGCGGCGGCCCGATCGCGTCGATTGCGCCGGAGACCTTCCAGCAGATCATCGCCACGAACCTGTCGGGCACGTATCTGTGCACGAAGTACGCGCTTCCGGCTTTGCTCGAGAGCAAGGGCAACGTCTTGAATGTCGCCTCGGTCTACGGCATCAAGGGTGCCCCGTTCGGCTCGGCCTACTCAGCGGCAAAGGGAGGCGTCGTCAACCTCACCCGTTCCCTTGCCATCGAGCTCGCCCCGGATGTGCGCGTCAACTGCCTCTGCCCCGGCGGGGTCGACACGGACATGCTCCGCGATCTCGCCGTGCGGGTCGCCGGCTCGGTCGAGGCGGGGTACGACATCCTCAAGCAGGACGCACCCCAGAAGCGAATCGCTGCACCGATCGAGATGGCCGTCGCCGCCCTATGGCTCACCTCGGAGCTCGCGTCGTTCGTGACCGGTTCGATCCACGTGGTCGACGGCGGAGAGGCGGCCTGATATGGGCGTCGACTTCGGAATGCACAACCGGGTCGCCATCGTCACCGGGGGCTCGAAGGGCATCGGCCGAGCGATCGCCCGCACCCTCGCCGAACACGGTGCCGACGTCGTCATCGTCGCCCGCGGCGCCGAGGCGCTCGAGGAGTCACGTGCTCACATCGAGCAGACTGGGCGTCGGTGCCACATCGTGTCGGCCAATCTGGGCGACGAAAATGAGTGGCCGCGTGTGGTCGGCGAGTCGCTGGAGGTCTTCGGCGGCGTGGACGTGCTCGTGAACGGTGCCGCAGTCAACTCAGGCTGGGGCCCGATCGAGTCAGTGAGCCCGAAACGATGGGACCTCGTCATGCGCGTCAACCTGAAGGCATGTTGGGCGCTCGCGTCGGCCTGCCTGCCGTCGATGAAGGAACGCGGAGGCGGTTCCGTGATCCACGTCACGTCAGTCGACGGGGTGCGGCCCAGCGACAACATGGGTGCTTACCCGGTGAGCAAGGCGGCGCTCATCTCGCTGACCGAGCTCAGCGCCAAGGAGTGGGCACCGTTCGGTGTGCGTGTGAACTGCATCGCCCCCGGGCTCATCCGAACCGAGATGGCTGGTCCCCTCGTCGACCACTTCGACGCGGTTGGCCAATGGCCCAACGCGCTCAACACCGTCGGCGAGCCCGACGACATCGCCGGCATCGCACTGTTCCTCGCGAGCCGCGCGGGCCGATTCGCCACGGGGCGAACATTCGTTGTCGATGGCGGCGAGTTGCTGCTCGGTCCGGCCGATCGCAACTGACCCGAAAGGATCCAAATGCCTGTCGAGAAGATCAATCCTGTCGGGCTGACCCGACCCGTGGGATATCACCACGTCACGGTGTCGACCGGCACTCGCACCATCTGCGTTGCCGGCCAGACCGCACACAACGTGGACGGCGAGGTTGTCGGGCTGGGCGACCTGGCGACGCAGATCGAGCAGACGTACGCGAACGTGGTGACAGCCCTCGAGGGCGCTGGAGCGACGTTCGCCGACGTCGCCAAGCTCACCATGTACGTGGTCGGTTGGTCGGTGGATCAATTGCCTGCGCTGTCGGACGGCATCGGCCGCGCCGCCGCTCGACTCCAGATCGATCCGCGGTCCGCGCTGACGCTCGTCGGGGTACAAGCCCTCGTCGAACCGGACCTTCTCGTCGAGATCGAGGCCGTCGCCGTCCTCCCCTGACCGTGGGCGAGGTGGACCTCAGACGGGCAAGCCGTCGCCACCCAGGTAGCGACGCACCGCCCGCACCCCGTTTCTCGTGATCGCCGGCCCTCGGTGTATCGCAGCGGACGTGAACGGGTGGGTCTCCACCCACCCGACGTATGTCGCCGTTCGTAGGGCGATCATCATCGGCAGCAATCCAAGCTCGTCGTCGCCGATATCGAGATGGCGTCGATAGCCGGCCAGCAGTGCGTCGCGACACTCGACGTAGTCGGGCCGGGACGACGCCGCCATCAGCGCTGTCGCGATCTCCATGAGGTACCAGCCGTGGCCGCAATCGTCGAAGTCCAGCAGCGTGATACGTCCGTCGTTGAGCAGCAGGTTCTGGGCGAGGAGATCGCCGTGCACGATGCCGAAGCGATCGGATCCCTCTCCCAACTCCATCAAGGCATGGCGGACGAGTTCGCGAAAGCGCCGCATTGCGTGCCGATCATCATCGTCCAGCAGCGCGGTCTCCCAGAACGGTCCGAGCAGCGGCTCGTCGCCGACGAAGGTGTCGGCGTCCCAACGGATGCCGACGAACTCCTGGCGTCCCTCCCATCGCCGTCCGTGGACGATCACCTTCCCGATGAGGTCCCCGAGCAGCTCGAACGTCGACAGCGTCGAAGCGCCTTCTTCGAGCAGCGATCGCCCGGGTTCCCAGCTGAGTACCGACACGAAGCGCTCGTCAGGGACCTCGGGGTGAGTCCGTACAACAAAGGGTTCGCCGCGCAGTGTGTCGATGATGCGAGCCGTGTCCACGACCTCGTCACGCCGGAGTGCGCGGCACCATTCGACCTGTGATCGGAGGTGGTCTACGGTGTGGTAGGCCGCTCGATGCACTCGCACGGCGCAGGTGCCGTGCCCGGGGAGGTCGGCGCGGAACACTGCGTTTTCACCCTCGAGGAAGAGCTCCGGACCCTGCTCCGCCCCACCCCACTCTACGAGCGCCGATGTCGCGAGTTCCGTCAGGTGGAGGATCCGAACCTCCGTCGGAAGGAAGTACCACGGGTGGTGAGTCATCCGCCGAGTCCAGCTACCACCGCGGCGAAGGCCTGCAGGAACACCTCGGCGTGCTCGTCGTTGAAGACGAGCGGAGGCCGAATCTTCACCACGTTGCGATGCTCGCCCGCGCGCGCAGTCAGCACTCCGTGGTCCTTGAGGGCGTTCACCACGCGGTCGGCGAGTTCGGCGTCGGGCGCGAGCGACAACCGGTCGGTGACGACCTCGACTCCGAGGAACAGACCGGCGCGCCGCACCTCGGCGAGGCGGTCGTGCCCATCGATGAGTCGCTCGATGCCGGACTGCAGCACCGCCCCGACCCGTTCCGCATTCACGAGCAGGTCGCGTGCACGAATCTCTGCCAGCACCGAAGTGCCCACGGCACCCTGCACGGGCGTCGAGGCGAACGTGTTGATGTATTGCGTGCGGGCTCGGAACGGTTCGACGAGCTCCCGTCGAGCGACACACGCTGCGAGCGGATAGCCGTTGCCCATCGGCTTGCCCGACGTCACAATGTCGGGGATGACCCCGAGCTGCTGATAGTGCCACCACGCCCCCGTCCGACCGAGGCCTGCCTGCACCTCATCGAGGATCGCCACACCGCCCGCAGCGCGTACACGCTCGATGGCGCCGCGCACGAACCCGGACGGCACGTCCGGAAGGCCCTCGTTCGCGAACAGCGGGCAGACGATCATCCCGGCAAACGGCACTCCGTCGGCGGCGAAGTCGGCAATCGCCGCATCGACCTCGGCGAGATAGCGCTCCGTCAGCTCAGCTTCACTCAGCCCTTCCTCGATCGGACGCAGCCGCTGCGGGTACGGGACCGCGTGCACCCCGCGCCGGCCGCGTCGGGGCGCCCGCACGAAGCGCATCAGAGCCGTGGTATGCCCGTGGTATGTGGCGTTCGTGGTGATGAACCCCTCGCCACCCGTCGCAAGCCTCGCCATTCGGATCGCGACCTCGTTGGCCTCGGTTCCGGTGCATGCGAACACGACGTTGTCGAGGCTCTCGACGTGCGTGTCGAGCAGTTGCTCGGCGTAATCGACGATCGTGTCGTCGAGGTATCGGCTGTGTACCTGGTGGCGCCTCGACTGGTCGGCCAGCGCCGCATTCACCCGCTCGTTGGCGTGTCCGACGACGGGAACGTTGTTGTAAGTGTCGAGGTACGGACGACCGTCAGCGTCGTACAGCCACACCCCATCGCCACGCACGAAGCGGACCGGGGCGTCATAGAACAGTGGCGAACCGGCGCCGAAGACGCGATCGCGTCGCGCCATGTGTTGGTCGATCATGTGCAAACCCTCCTCGGGGAGCGGGGTATCGGGATGCCGGCCAGCGTCCTCATGTGACCAGCAGCCCGCCGTCGACTGGCAGGGTGGCCCCTGTGATGTAACTGGCCGCGTCGCTCGCCAGGAAGACGAGCGCGGCGGCGACTTCCTCGGGAACCCCGATTCGCTGCATCGGAACCCGCCGCGCGACGAGCCGATCGAGGTGTCCCTCGGGCATCGGGTCGGTCATCTCCGACGGGAAGTAGCCCGGCGCCAAGACGTTCACCCGGATCCCCTTGCGCCCGCTCCACTGCTGAGCCAGATCGCGGGTGAGGCCGATGACCGCCGACTTCGTGGCACAGTACGACGCCTGCGGCAGTCCGAAGTCGGTGGTCGAGCCGAGGACACTGCCGATGTTGACAATCGAGCTGCCCGGCAACATCACACGCGCGCACGCTTGGGCCATCCAGAAGACACCATTGAGGTTGACGTCCACGACCCGCCGGAAGTCATCCGGCGATTCGCGGGTGGCCGGCGCCGCCTGGCTCACCCCTGCGTTGTTCACCAGAATGTCGACGCGCCCGAACTCGCCCATCGTTCGAGCGACAAGACGTTCGCATTGACCTGGATCGGCGACATCCGTCTCGACGGCGACGGCTCGGCGGCCGAACTGCTCCACGGCTGAAGCCACCTCGACCAAGCGGTCGAACCGCCGGGCAGCGAGCACAACGTCGGCACCGCATCCGGCGAGGGCAAGCGCGAACGCCACACCGAGGCCGGACGACGAGCCAGTGACGATTGCCACCTTTCCATCCAGGCGGAATCGGCCGCTCAGGTCAGGCGCGTTCATCCGTGCAGCGCTCCAGTCGGAAGGTCAGTCCCACGAAGATGGGCGATCTCGTTCAGCGACAGGATCGTTCGCTTGCCATTCTGTGATGCGAGGACACGCGACACCGACGTATACAGCGGGTAGTAGAAGCCGATCTCGTCCCACGGATGTCCGAGGATCGTGCTCGTGTACCGACAGATCACCCCGCTGTGACAGAACAACACCACGCGCTGTCCGGGATGATGACGAATCACGCGATCGATTGCGGACATCACACGCTCATGGAACTCCTCGAGCGGCTCGTGATCTGGGGACCACTCGGCAGCGGTCATGCCGTCGCGCCACCGTGGATCGCCACTCGCCTTCAGCTCCTCGTACGGGGCATAGAAGGTTCCATCGCGATCGCTCTCCGCGAGACCCGGCTCGACGACGACGTCGATGCCAAGCTTCTCTGCAAGCGGTGTCGCCGTCTGGCGGGCGCGTGCCATCGGGCTCGAATAGATCGCGTCGATCGGTTCCGAACTCAAGAACTCGGCCAGTCGGCGCGCCTGCGAGTGGCCACGAGGGTCCAGGTCGGGATCTGCGGTTCCCTGCGTCACCTCCTGCCGAACTGGCAATCCATGGCGTACCAGAATGAGCTCCACCTCAGCGGCCGTAGCTGGTGACGGCGGGCAACATCACGTCGTACTTGCGGCGAGTGAACTCGATCCACCCCCGCTGCATGCGCTTCATGCGCAACAGCGCCGGGTAGAACTTCGCCTGTTCGTCGAATGCCTTCCGCGCCTGATCGATACTGGTGTGGATCCCTCGACGCGCCGCCGCTTCGTGCATCGCAGGGCACCACTGCTCAAGACCGGCCCGGATGAGGTGGGTCATGATCTCCGTGACGTTGTGCGGCACCTCGAAGTACGGAGGGACGAGCTTCTCCATCTCGCGCACGACGATGGGCCGCATCAGAAACGGGTACTCGCGAGTGAAGGCAGAGGTCGGGAAGGCCATGTGGCCCTTGTCATTGAGGTAGATCGGCGTCGAGAAGTCGAGCTGCCACAGGCGATCTTCCCACCAATACCAATTGGCGATCTGGCCATCAATCGTCCCACCTCCCTCCACGACGGCAACAACGGCATCGAGAACCGCCTGGATGACGGGGTGATCCGGCGACGGCTCGGCAACACCTAGGACTCGATCGGCAAGACGGTCGACGTCGAGTAGCGGCTGGCAGTGGTAGACGATCACAGAGCCGTTTCGCCGGCGATGGGTGAGTTGACGTGTCGCCACGCACTTCACGTCGTTTCGCACGAGGTCGGCGATGTACCGGTCGACGACTGCGATGTACTCGTCGGCAAGCTCCTGATTCTTGAATGGCGGGACCCTCTTGATCACGATCGCGTCATCGCCGGTGCCGTACTGCAACGCGAGGCTGAACTCGCCGTTACCGAGGAGGACGAGCTCATCGCTGCGGCGTCTGTCGATCGCCTTGCGTACGGTCGCTTCGACCGCGGCGAGGTCGGGATCGCGAACGGGCACGTCCGGCCGGAATCGACACAAGCCCGGCTGAGCCTCGTTGATGCTGTCCATTCGTCCCCCGGCACATGTCTGCGGCGGGCCATGACGAAGAGCCCACCGACCAAGTGCAGATACGCAATCACAGTCGAACGAACAAGTCAAGCGACCAAGTCGGTCAGTAGGAAGTGTACGCTCGACTTCGGGCGTCATGTGTACGCTCCTTCGCGGGTGTCACGGGAGCGCAAGCAGGTGTGTCGATGAACCGGATCTCAGCCGAACAACGTCGCGAGGACTTCGTCAACGCCGCTGTGCGAGTCATCGCCGCGCATGGCGCGTCCGGGGCCACCACCCGACTGATCGCCGACCAGGCCGATGCACCGCTCGCCTCGCTGCACTACTGCTACGACTCGAAGGAAGCCTTGTTCGACGCGGTCTTCGAGGCCCTGGCGCGTCGGCCGTACGAGTCACCAGATCTAGAAGAAGGCGTCGGCCTCGCTGTCGCCGCTTCCAATGTGCTGACGCGTGCCGTGGACTGGTACGTCGAACACCCCGACTGGGCAAGAGCACGGCTGGAGCTGTTCTTCTGGGCGGTGCACGCAGAAGATGGCGAGGTGGCCACACGGGCGTACGACCTTCAGAGCGGTTCGCTGAACAACTTCCTGCATGTGGCCTGCTCCGCGCGCGACGATGTCGAACAGGTGCCGCACACGACGAACCTGCTGGTTGCGCTGGTTGACGGGCTCTTGCTCCAATGGCTGTCGCGCGAGGACGAGGCGGCCTTACGCGACGAGCTCACGAGCGCTGTCGAGGCACTGACCTCTTCGCTGAAGCCTCGTCGGCGCGCATCGTGACGCTCGCGACCTCCTGACGCGCCGCGGCGCGATGCGCTGCGATGTAGCGCTCGAGCATCTGTGTAGCCCGCCTCCCGTCGGCAGCGAGTCGGTCCTTGTCGCTATAGACGAACCACTGGAAGGCGAGCCCGTCGAGCAGCACTGCGATCAACCCGCTGAGCGGTTCGGCGAGTTCGAGATCGTCACCCCGTCTCGCCGACGACCGCAGGATCTGCGCAACACGTTCGTTGTAGCGACGGTATGAAGCGCCTGCGTCGGTGTCGTCGGGACGGTGCCGCTGCGCCCAGAATTCGAGCTCGAAGTTGCACAAGGTCCAGTTGCGTTTCGAGACGAAGCGTTCTATCGCTGTCTCGATGATCGACTGGGCCGCCGCGGCCATACCGACCCGTGCGCGCTGGTCGGCCACAAGGTCGACAACTGCACGAATCTGCGCTTCGAACACCTCGGCAAACAGCTCCTCCTTCGACGAGAAGCAATAGTGCAACGCTGCCAAAGGCGCTCCGGCGGCGTGAGCGATCTGGCGAGTCGTCGCGCCGTGCACGCCGTATGTCGCCACGACATCGACGGTCGCTCCAATGAACTGACGTCTACGTTGTGTAGCGGGCACTCGTGCCATGCGGCTCCTGACGAAGGGGTGATCTGACGTCCGACACTACCGGTCGACTGCGAAGTCGGACCGGCTGCGCAGGCTCGCGGCGCTATCGAATGCCGGACGACTCGGGACCGCATCGAGGAGTTGGACGGCGTACTCAGTCGACGGTTGGCGCAACACGCTGTCGACGCTGCCATGTTCGACGACGAGTCCGCGCTGCATCACCACCACCCGGTCGGCGATCGCGCCAACCAGAGGCAGGTTGTGAGTGACGAACAGCACGCCGATGCCGGTGGAGCGCTGCAATCTCTGGATCAGCTCCACTACGGACGCCTGGATCGAGACGTCGAGCGCTGATGTGATCTCATCGCAGATCAAGAACTCGGGCGAACTGCTGAGTGCTCTGGCAACAGCGACCCGCTGCCGCTCGCCTCCCGACAGCTGGCGTGGGCGCATCGAGAGGACGTGCGCCCCCAGTTGCACCTGTTCGAGCAGATGCCGAAGATCGGGCGACGGTAGGCCAAGCACTGCGCAAGGCTGACTGAGGAGGTGTGCCACCGTCTTGCGTGGGTTCAGCGAGCCATAGGGATTCTGGAACACGTACTGCAGCGCACGCCGATCTTCCACGGATCTGTCCCGCGCACTGCGTGCGAGTGGACGACCATCGAGCGAGATCTCACCGTGCGTAGGCACCTGCAAGCCGGCGATGCATTGCGACAGGGTCGTCTTGCCGCTCCCGGACTCACCCACGACAGCCACGCACTCGCCGCGCACGATGTCGAGGTCGACACCGTGGACCACCTCCTTGCCCGAGTAGCCAGCGCGTAGCCCCCGCACCCGGAGCGCCGACGTGTCCGCCGAGTCCTCCCGTGTCTCGTCGTGGACTGCTCGAGGCACGCGTACGGCCGTGGCGGTCTGCGGACGGTGGCAGGCGACGAGGTGCCCCTCGTCGACCGCCACGAGCTCGGGCTGAGTATCGCATCGCTCGTCCGCCAAGGCGCAGCGTGGCGCGAAGATGCAACCGTCCGGCCGCTCGGAGAGGCGAGGCGCTCGCCCGGGGATGCCGACGAGCGAGTCGTCGGCGTGCAAGCTCGGTGCAGCGGCCAGAAGGGCGCTCGTGTAGGGGTGATGAGGCGCAGCGAAGATCTGGCTCGTTTCGCCGAACTCGGCGAGCCGTCCGCCGTACATTACGAGCACTCGGTGTGCGATCGAGCCGACTACGTCGAGGTCGTGCGTGACAAACACCGCGGCGCATCCGTGCCGAGCGCAAGCCGCGCGTACGGTGTCGAGCACCTTGGCCTGGGTCGTGACGTCGAGCCCGGTCGTGGGTTCGTCGAGCACAACCACGCTAGGACCTCGGAGGAATGCGAGACACAGCAGTAGCCGCTGCTGCTGTCCACCCGACAGCTCGTGCGGGTACCGCCGGAGGAACGGTGGGTCCGTCGGCAGATCCATCTCCGCCAACGACGATCGGATGAGATCCAGCGCCTCCGCCTTCGACGGCGGCGGGTCCGCGAGGGCCAACACCTCGCGGAGCTGGGAGCCGATGCGGATCACCGGGTTGAGCGCCCCTGCTGGGTCCTGGGGCACGTATGAGACGAGGCTTCCCCGGTGGCGCGAGAGCTCGCTCTGCGATGCGGTGACCATCGACACCTCACCGACACGGATGTCGCCCTCGGTGATCACAGCGCCATCGCGGCCATATCCGAGGAGCGAAAGCCCGAGAGTCGTCTTTCCGCTTCCCGATTCGCCGACGACGCCGAGAATCTCGCCCTGGGCGACGTCGAGGCTGAGACCCTCGATGATCGCTGGACCGTCACGGCCGGCACGCACGGTCAGGCCCTCGACTCGAAGAACGACACTCACGACTCCGGACTCCCGAGTGCAACGGCACGAGCGAGTCCTTCGGTGACGAGGTTGGCCCCGATCGCCAGCAGGGCAATGCAACAGACGGGCGCCATCGTGGCCCATGCCTGGATCGTCAGGCCGACCTGGTTCTCGGCGACCATCACGCCCCAGTCCGGCGTAGGCGGTTGCGGCCCGAAACCGAGGAACGCGAGGCCGGCGACGAGAGCCACGGAGTACGTGAGGCGCAATCCGAACTCCACGCTGAGGGGGGCCGTGACATTTCCGAGGATGTCGGTGAACAACACCTTTGTCCTGCTGGCACCGAGCGACCTCGAGTACCGGACGAAGTCCTGCTGCGCGACACCGAGAGCGGCTGACCTCATGACCTTCGCAACAGGCGTGGTCCAGACGACCGCGACGAGAAGGATGGTCAGCCAGGTGCTCGCGCCAAAGATGGCCACGGTCACGAGTACGAGCACGTACTGCGGGAAGGCCAGCAACAGGTCGAGTGATCGCATGATCGCTCCGTCGCCCCAAGACCGGGCGAGCGCTGCGGTCAGCCCGAAGAAGGTGCCGAGTGCAACTCCCAGCACGGCCGAGGCGGTGGCGATCAGCAGCGTCGTCCGTCCGCCGGCGAGCACCCGGCTCAGGACGTCGCGGCCGGCCGTATCCGTGCCGAGCCAACTGGCCGACCCGCCGGACGTGAACGGCGCACCGATGAAGGCGCGCGGATCGTGCGGGGCGAACGCAGCGCCGAACAACGCCACAAACACGACGGGGCACAGGATGCACAACCCGATCACCGTGCGCCGGATTCTCAGCGCGTTGCGGAACAGCTGCAGCGTGGCACGCTCCCTCCTTGCTGGCCCTGCGCCAGAGGCTGCATCGAGGGTGGGTGACTCGTCGTTCATGGTCGTCGACCCAGTCATGAGCGGGCCAATCGGAGCCTCGGGGTGAGCGCGAGCGTCAGCACATCCGCCACTGCCGTGAGCACCAGGTACATCGCCGCGATGACAAGGGCGATGGCCTGGATCGTCGGCAAGTCGCGGACGCGGACGGCCTGGACGAGCGCGAGTCCAACGCCGGGAAAGCTGAAGACGGTTTCGACGATGACGGCGCCACCAACGAGGTAAACGGTAGTGAGCACGATCGCCTGGAGCATCGGCGCAGCGACGTTCGGGAACGCGTGCCGCCCGAGCAGCCGCCAACCGGTGACGCCCCGAAGCTGGGCTGCGCGGATGTACTCCGAGTCGATCACCTCGATCGCCGAGGCGCGTACCAGTCGGATGAGATAGGGCACCACCAGCAAGGTCAGGGTCAACGCCGGCAACACGACGACGTCCGGCGAACCCATCACCGACGTGCTGTCGAACACGAGCGAGACTGCCGGGAACCAGTGGAACAGCCCGGTAGCGAACAACACCACCAGCGTGAGGGCCACGACGAACTCGGGCAGCGCCGCGAGCACGATCGTGGCACCGTTGACCACCCGGTCGAGGGCTCGACCCTGCCGCCCGGCGCTGGCCAGAGAGAGAGCCACCGAGACCGGCACGGCGACGCAGGTCACCACCATCATGAGCCAAAGGCTGTTCGCGATCTTCGATCCGATTAGCGACCAAACGGTCGAGTCGTTGACGGCCGACGCCCCGAAGTCGCCGTGGAGAATGCCACCTAGCCACGACGTGTACTGGTCAAGCAATGGCTTGTTCAGACCCAGCCGCTCACGGAGGATCTCGACGCGTTCCGGCGTGGCCGACCGACCGAGGATCGCCTGTGCCGGGTCGCCGGGTAACGCCTGCGTGGCCATGAAGACCAGGACCGAAATGATGAACAGGGTGGCAAACAGCCAGCACATGCGAACAGCGACGAAGCGCAGGAGAGGCCGGCGAACCCTCCGGACGGGCTTGGCGACGCTCGGCGGTTGCAGATCGACGTCACTCATGCGTGGGCGGAGGGACGACGGGCGCCGTCGATCATGAGGTGAAGTACACCTTCGTGAAGTCGAAGTAGGAGAACGGGAAGCCTGAGCTGCCCGCCTCTCCGCCCGCGACGTTCGCCGCGGTGGCGTCGATCTCCTCAGTGAACGCATAGATCAGATGAGGACCCTCGTCCCAGTAGATCTGCTGCATCTTCTTCAGCTTCTCGGCTCGACTCGCGTCGTCGACGTCGAGCTTCGCGTCGCTCCACAACGACTGGAACTCCTCGTTCACCCAGTTGCCCTCTGGGTAGAACGCGCCGGGAGCCAGAGATGATGCGATCTGGCCTGAGTAGGTCGTGTCGGGCCAGAGCGTGAAGTAGAGCGAGTCCTGGCCGTAGTGCTGTGTCAGGTACGCAGAAGGGTCGACTTGGTTGACGTTGATGGTGACGCCTGCGGCGCGGGCCTGCTCTGCGAATGCAACTTCGGCGTTGGCGACGAACTGCGATACTGCAATGTCGACCGTCAGCCCCTCCTGGCCTGCTTCCTTCAAGAGCGACTTGGCCTTGTCGAGATCTTGAACTCTCTGTTCGATGTCGTCGCCGATGTAGACGGGGTCGAACGGCGAGTGGAGGTCGTTGCCGACCTTGCCCTCGCCGTCCTGCAGTTGTGTGAGCAGTCCGGGACGGTCGGCGATCAACCTGAACGCCATACGGACCCGTGGATCGTCAAAGGGCGCCTTGCTTGCATCCATCACGAACGCGCCATAACCGCCCGTGTCGGACTTGAGGACCTGGAAACCACTTCCCAGCGCCCGTGCCTGCGCCGCCGGCACCGCGCCGATCGCATCGATCGAGCCGCCCGTGAGGGCGTTGACCATCGAGGTGACGTCGGCGAAGTTCTGGACGACGAGTCCATCGAGGAGCGGCGGGTCGAAGTAGTTCTCGAATCGCACGAACTCGGCGCGCTCGCCGGCCACGAACGAGGTCGACTTCCACGGCCCACAGCCGACCGGGTTGGCCGGATCCCACTTTCCGTCCGGGTAGATCGCCAGCAGGTTGTGAGCAAAGCCGTCGGTTGCGAAGAACGCGTTTGGCTTGCTGAGCACGAATCTGACAGTCAGGTCGTCGACGACCTTGCTCGACGCAATGTCCATGTCAGCCAGGAATGGAGCCGGGGCGGTCAGCGCCTTCGGGTCGACCATCCGAATGAAGCTGGCCAACACGTCGGACGCAGTGACGGACTTCCCGTTGTGGAACTCCAGTCCCTGGCGGAGCCGCACAACGATCGAGGTCGGCGACTCGATGTCGATCTCGTCAGCGAGGATGTTGAAACGTTCCGTGCCCTTTCGGGTCACGAGCCCTGCGGACATTTGCTTGGCAGCTGCGATGCCGTAGTTGCCGACCTGGGTGGACAGGTCGAGCGAATCCGTGGGCGAGCCGCCTGTGAATCCAAACCGCAGTGTGCCACCCTTCGCCGAAGTTGTCGGCGTCGTCGACCCGCTGGCAGCTGTGGATCCGCTCGACCCGGATGTACCCGGCGTAGCAGTGCCGCCCGAGTTCGGCGAGTCACTGCTGCAGGCTGCAAGCGCTGCGAGTCCGGCGGCGCCAAAGCCAGCGGCGAGCAGGCCACGGCGAGTGAAACGAGCGTCGTGCGACATGTGATTCCCCCTGGAGACGGTAACGAGCGGCGAAGCGGCGCAGTCCCCCATGCGCAGACTCCGTGAGTTGGTCAACTGTTCTGGTCATGTGACCTGATGTGACCATAGACACGGCGACGGACTGGGTCAAGTGATTCGTTCGCCCGATCTTGACCACGATGGCAGATCCAACCTTGACAGGTTCGCCGGCGCCACCTACGGTCTTACTTGGTCATCTGACTGGATCGTTTGGCCGCTATTGTGCCTGGGGGATTACATGTCCAAGACATCCGCGCCGGTCATCGAACGGGTCAACTCGGCCTCGACACCGGAAGACGTTTGGAAGGTCGTCGAACGCGACGGTGGGGTGATCATCGAGCAGCTCTTCGACCCTGCAACCGTTGGTGCGTTCAACGCCGAGATCGACGGCCCGCTTGCGGGGCTGACACCAGGGGGCCAGATCCCCGACTACGTCCCGTTCTTCGGCGCGAACACCAAGCGTCTCACGAACATGATCGTCGTCAGCGAGACGTTCCGGAACACGATCATCCAGAATCCGCTCGTCCTCGGTATTGCCGACCACGTGATGCACCGTGTGTGCGATTCGTACTGGATGACGTCGGCCCAGGTGATCGAGATCGGGCCGGGCAACGCTGCCCAGTACCTCCACCGCGACATGGCCAACTACCCGATCTTCATGCCGCAGGGACCGGCATCGCCGGAGGTGGTCATCAACTTCCTGTGCGCGATGACGGACTTCACGGAAGACAACGGCGCGACGCGGGTGATCCCAGGGAGCAATGCTTGGGCGGACTACTTCGATCCCGAGCCTGCGACTTGCGCGGACATGACGATCCCTGCGGAGATGAAGGCGGGCGACGTATTACTGATCTCAGGAAAGGTGGTCCACGGTGGGGGCGCGAACCGCACTGCAGACCAGTACCGGCGCGCCCTCGCGCTGGCGTTCAGCCCCGGATTCTTGATGCCCGAGGAGGCGGCGCCGCTCCTCGTGCCACTCGACCTCGCTCGGACTCTGCCGCCAAGGACGCAACAGCTCCTGGGGTTTCGGTCGTTCCACAACCGCTCGCACTACGGCGGGAGCCTGTGGCAGCACAACTTCGTCGAGCTTGCCGATCATCTCGGCCTCGACTGATCCCACACCGTCGAACGGAGATCCCATGCCTGCCACAGTCACCACCCTTCCCTCGTCAGCATCCCTCGACGATGTCGTTGCCACCATCGAACGTGACGGCGGTGTCATCATCGAGGACTTCCTCACCCCGCAGCAGCTCGCCGAGGTGCGCGAGGACCTGCTTCCCAAGATCGCCGCGCAGCCTGCCGGCTCCGACGATTTCAGCGGGTTCCAGACGCGGCGGATGAGTGCGCTGTTCGCCAAGTCCCGACATATGGATACCATCGCGACCCACCCGCTGTTCCTCGGCGCCGCGAAGCACTTCGTCGATGTGGAGATCGTGTACGGCAGTGGCGACCGCATCACGACCCGCCGGCCGGGACTCCGCATCGGCGTCAGTCAGCTGATTCAAATCGGTCCGGGCGAGGGCGCGCAAGTACTGCACCGAGACGACTGGTCGTTCATGTGGCAACGCTCCATGGGGCGCGAGGCCCGACTGCAGATCATGGTCGCGATCTCCGACTTCACCGCCGAGAACGGCGGCACGTTGGTGGTACCGGGGAGCCACACCTGGGGTGACGATCGCCTCCCCGTGCACAGCGACGGCGTGCCAACCGAAATGCGCGCCGGCTCCGCCCTCATCTGGCCGGGTTCAACCTTCCATGGTGGCGGCACGAACACCACGACCGATCAGTACCGCACGGGCCTGACGATGGCGATCGACGCGGCGAACGTCCGGCAGGAGGAGAACATGTATCTCACGCTCAGCCCGGACGTGGTCCGCAGCTACTCCGTCGAGGTTCAGAAGCTGCTCGGCTGGGACTCGCCTGCTGGTGCCTACATGGGTTGGGTCGAGATCGACGGTCGCTTCGCGAGCCCGCTCGAGCTGCTCTGAGCCAGCCCGCAGCGACGCCGAAGTCGGGCCGAAGACAGCCGCGCCCGAACTATTAAGTGCGCTCGCCGCCGCGAAGTCGGACAGCGCATCTCATTCGCGCTCCGGCGTCGAGGTCAGCGCCTTCGCCCAACCAACCCTTGGTCTCGATCACTTCGCGAAGTTCTCCTTCGACCCACGAGTCCACGATGGAGAAGCCTCGCGGGAGGTAGATCGATGCGGGCTGGCCACCCATGAATGTCGTGACCGGCCGGTATGGAGGTACGGCCTTTGCGATGACGGCCGGAATCTCATGCTCGTCGGCCCACGCGAGCAGAACGTCGAGAAGGCGCGCGCCGATTCCGACGCCTTGGTATCGAGTGTCGCGTTCGTCACTGTCGTCGACCTGCCCGACGTGATAGCAGTGAATGCACACGCCCGCCGCCGGTAAGGGTGCCTCGACCATCGAGAAGTCACCCCAGTAGAGCGGGTCGAAAAGTCCAGCGGAGCGAACGGCCGGAACGTACGGGCGAAGTTGAAGCTGGCCGACGTGCCTTCCGGAGTGGAAGGCGAGGATGGCGCTCGTGCCGAGCGATTCGATCCGTGCCGCCACCTCCGACGGAGTGCCCTGGTGGCCGATCGGGACGTGCCCGATGTCGTCCAATGTCATCGGCCGGAACGTGAGGTCGTCGAGCAACGGTTCACTCACAGACGCGGCGCACGCTGGGCAACGCCGTTGCCCGCTCCGGTCCCCATCAGCGACTCGCGCCCTGTCATGTGCGCGCCACCCTCGTGGACGGGAAGCGCACGCCCATTCGAAACTCGGTGGGGACGCCGGCAGCGAACGGTATCGGGGCGGTCGATTCGACGAGAGTTTCGAGACCGAACGACCGATAGAAATCAACGGCCGGATTGTCCGACAAGACGTCCAGCTGCAATCCCTTCAGTCCGGCGGCGTGGGCGCGGTCGAGTGCCGAGCGCAGCAGTGCCGCGCCGACTCCCCTGCCGCGGTGCCGTTCGGCGACAGCGATCGCGTGGATGTAGTACACGTCGTTCGGCACGTCCGGGTTCAACCAGGAGCACTGCGCGGAGCGACGGCCCAACCCGGCGATCTGATCGGCACCGACCTTTCCCGATTCGATGAGGGGAGGCCACAGCGACCCCAGGGCGTGGCGGCGCACCACGAACTGCGCGTCGGCGAACCCGAGCTCGATACCCAACAGCTCGCCGCGATCGGTGGCGAGCGTCGCAGCGTCGTAGCCGAACAGCGTCCCCGGCGTTGGCCACGAGGCACCCACGATTGCGTCCATCACCGCTCGGCTGCCGAGTTGGTACTCGTAGGTGGCTGCCCCTGTCGACCAGAAGAGCTCCGAAACAACCGCAGCGAATTCGTCCACGTTCGCGGGAGTGGCCCTCGAGATCTCCATCAGCGGCCTCCCCAGGGAGTGCACCGGGCCTGCGCGTCCAGCTCGACAACTTGCGTCTGGGTGGCCGACGTCGGGCAGACCTTGAACGCCGGATCAACCATTCGGCGAGAATAGGTCGCTAACCTAGAAAAGTCAACCAGCTTCTCCAACAGTCCAGATCGCGAGTCAACGTCTCAATGACTGAACATACGGGTCGGCAGAGCAAAGGTGCCCTCACACGGGGACGGATCGTGATGGAGGCTCGGCGGTCACTCATCGAAAGCGGCTACGACGATCTCTCTCTGCGGGGAGTTGCCGACCGGCTCGGGATCGCGCTCGGCAATCTTCAGTACTACTTCCCGACTCGCGACGAGCTGGTCCTCGAAGTCATCAGGGCCGAGGCGTCCGCCGATCTCGAGACGATGCGGGCCACCGTCGGCCTCGATGCATCCCCCCGGTCCCATCTCGAGCGGCTCGTGTACGAGACGGTCAGCACCTGGCGCGGCGAGAGCGGGGTGTTGTACATGACGCTCTCGTTTCTCGCACTACATCGAGACGCCTTCAGGACTGAGTACCGGCGCGTGTACAAGACCTTCTACGAGCCGATCGAGCGCGCAATTGAACGCGCGGAGCCGGGCCACCCGAAATCCGAGTACCGACAGCGCGCCCGCCTCCTCACAGCGCTGATGGACGGAGCAGCCATGCAGGTACAGGTCGGTCCGCACGATCGATACCTCCGGTCGATCGTGGACGCGGCACTGGCGATCGTCGCGCCTGGCATCACCCCAGCTCGCTGAGTATGACGACTCGCTCCCGGCCGCGCCGCGACCTGAACGTTGGGTGAGCCTGCGGAACCTCGCTCTTGACAGCGGAAGACATTCACGCAACGATCGTTGCTGCAACGATCGTTGCGCACGTCTGAGGGGGCAATGTGCACACAGGAACAACGAGAGAACTCGGCCGAGCGAGCAGCGCCGAGGATGCCTTGACAGGTCTGGCCGATGACGGAGCAGTCATCGTCGAGTCCTTCCTGTCACCAGATCTTCTGAGGCGCTTGAATGAGGAACTCGACGTGTTGATCGAACGCGCCTCGCCGGGGTCGCGTAGCGACGACGCCCTCTGGCAGATGTTCCACGGAGCCAACACCAAGCGGTTCACTCGCCTCGCTGCACTGTGTCCATCGTTCTGGGAGATCCTCCGACAGCCACTGCTTCGCGCCGCCGCCGACGCGCTCTTGCTTCCCAGTTGCGGGAAGTACTGGATGAACACCGCGCAGATGATGGTCGTCGGACCCGGAGAGCCCGCCCAGTTCCTCCACCGCGACCAGGACAACTGGCCATTCTTCAGCACGACACTCGGAGCCAAGGGTCCCGAGATCACCCTGTCCGCGATGATCGCACTGACCGAGTTCACCGATGCTCGGGGAGCGACGCGAGTCGTGCCTGGCAGCCACCTCTGGGACGACTACGAAGTGCAAGCCGACCCAGCCAACACCGTGCCAGCGGAAATGCCAGCGGGAGCCGCGATGCTCTACTCCGGCAAGGTGATCCACGGCGCCGGACACAATCAAACGGAAGCCGAGTGGCGACGCGGGCTCCATGTCAGCTTCCTCCTGGGATGGCTCACACCCGAAGAGGCGAACCCACTCTCGACCCCATGGCACGTCGCACGGACTCTTCCTGACGACATCCAAGAGTTGCTCGGATGGGGCTCGTACGATCCGACCCCTCACCTCGGCGGCCGCCTGTGGATGGTCGACTTCGATGACCTGCGATCGACTCTGTTGCCCGAACTCTCCTAAATGCCGCGCGCCATCGATGTGAACGTTCGCCGTGCGGAGATCGCGTCTGCCGTTCGAGCCGTACTCGAACGCGACGGGGTCGACGGCGTCACCATGCGCAACGTCGCCCGCGAGTTCGGCTCCACCACAGGCTTGTTGACGCACGCTGTACCGAACCGCATGGCCCTCATCCATCTCGCACTGTGCGTCACCGTCGAGGAGCAGATCGCCAGAGCTGACGAAGTCCTTCGCCGCCACCCGACCGACATCGTCGGCGCGATCGAGGAGTTCCTGCCGATCGACGCGCAGCGCCAGGCCGAGATGAAGATCTGGCTCGGATTCTGGGCCTTCGCGATCAGCGACGAAGGCTTGCATTGCGAGCAACGCGACCGATATCGAGAGCTCAGACGTCGCCTCGCCGAACAGCTACGTCAGCTCGGAGTCGACAGATCGGACGCGGTTCGAGCGAGCGATCACTTGATCGCGACCACCGACGGAATCGCCGTCGCAGCATTGTTCGACCCCAGCCACTGGACCCCGGGTCGCCAGCGGCGTCACCTCAAGGAAGCCGTGTCGTTGTTCGTACCGCTGGTCCAGTTGAACTGACTTCCACGACGTCCGATCGCGGGAGCGTTGGACGACGATCAGTCGTCCAGCGCATGCTCGATCGGGTCGGCGTCAACCCTTCCCACCTACTCGCCAGTGGCCGCGAGCAGATCGAGGGCGACATCGGGCAGAAGGTCCTCCTGGCCACCGACCATCCGTCGTCTGCCGACTTCGAGGAGCAATTCGACAGTGGGAATGCCGTAGCGCTCACTCGTGCGTTCGGCGTGCCGCAAGAAGCTGGAATACACGCCGGCGTATCCGAGCGCGAGCGATTCACGATCCACGCGCACCGGACGGTCCTGCAACGGACGCACCAGGTCGTCGGCGGCGTTCATCAGCGCCAGCAGATCACAGCGATGGGTCCATCCCATTCGACTCGCAGCGGCGATGAACACCTCCAGTGGTGCGTTGCCGGCACCCGCGCCCATCCCCGCCAGCGAGGCATCGACGCGTCGGCAGCCGTGCTCGACGGCGACGATCGAGTTCGCGACACCGAGCGACAGGTTGTGGTGCGCATGCATGCCCGTCTCGGTCGCCGGATCGAGCAGGTCATTGAACGCGTCGAAGCGCTCTGCCACGTCGTTCATCGTCAACGCTCCGCCGCTGTCCACCACGTACACGCAGGTCGCCCCGTAGCTCTCCATCAACTTTGCCTGCTTCGCCAGGTCGGCCGGCGTGGTCATGTGCGACATCATCAGAAACCCGACCGTGTCCATCCCGAGCTCTCGCGCGGCGGCCATGTGCTGCGCGGAAATGTCGGCCTCGGTGCAATGTGTGGCCACGCGGACGACGCGCGCGCCGGCGTCATAGGCACGGCGGAGGTCGTGGATCGTCCCGATTCCCGGCAGCAAAAGCGTGGCAACCTTGGCCCGGGTGACACTCGTGGCGACCGCCTCGATCCACTCGAGGTCGGTGTAGGCGCCGAACCCGTATACACAGGACGAGCCCGACAGACCGTCGCCGTGCGCGATCTCGATCGAGTCGACGCCGGCAACGTCGAGCGCACGAGCGATCTCGACCACGTGCTCCACCGTGTATTGGTGACGGATCGCGTGCATCCCGTCGCGCAACGTCACGTCGCTGATGTAGAGCGGAGTCGCAGGGTTCATGCCGGCACCCCAGCCTCTGCAGCGAGACGTTCGGCGGTGGCGAGCGCTGCCGAAGTCATGATGTCGAGGTTTCCTGCGTACGCGGGCAGATAGTGCGCTGCGCCGGTCACTTCGACGAAGACGGTCACCCTCGTGCCCCAGAACTTGCCGGTCTCGGGGATGTGCAGCGGGTTCGACTGAGTGAATGTCTCGAACTGCACTCGCTGCTTCAACCGATAGCCGGGCACGTAGACCCTGACCGCATCGACCTGGGCGAGCACGCTCTGCTCGATCGCTGCGTGATCGCAATCGCCGTCGACCAGGCAGTACACCGTGTTACGCATCATCAGTGGCGGTTCGGCCGGGTTCAAGATGATCACCGCCTTGCCACGTGCAGCTCCGCCCACCACCTCAAGTGCGCGGGATGTGGTCTCGGTGAACTCGTCGATGTTTGCCCGAGTGCCTGGCCCAGCCGACTTCGACGCGATCGAGGACACCATCTCCGCGTACGACACCAGCGCAACACGGCTGATCGCCGCCACGATCGGCACTGTGGCCTGGCCGCCACAAGTGACCATGTTCAGGTTCGGTGCGAGCAGGTGATCGTCGAGGTTCACCACCGGTACGCAATACGGGCCGATCGCCGCGGGCGTCAGATCCAGCATCCGCACACCAGTCGGCTGCAGCAGCCCCCAGTTCGACCTATGCGCGGCGGCGGACGTGGCATCGAACACCAGCTTGACGTCGGCGAAGCCTGGTAACGCCATCAGACCCTCGACACCATCCGAGGTCGTCGTCACGCCCATCCTCGACGCACGCTGCAACCCGTCCGACTCGGGGTCGATCCCCACCATCGCCGCCATCGACAGCCTCGTCGAACGTCTCAGCACCTTGATCATCAGGTCCGTGCCGATGTTGCCCGACCCGATGATTGCCACCGGCCACCGTCCGTTCGGCGACGCACTCATGCCGGAGCCTCGCCGCCAGAGGTGCGGACCGTGCCAAGGCCCTCGATCGTCGCCACCACCTGAGCGCCCGGCGCCAGCGGCACCATCGGACCAAGTGCGCCTGTCATCACGACATCGCCCGCTCGGAGCGGTGTGCCCGCGCCGGCGAGACGTCGGGCCAACCACAGGGCGGCCCGGTACGGGTGCCCGAGACATGCCGAACCAACTCCTGTCGACACCACAGTGCCGTCGATCGAGAGTTCCATCGCCAGATCGCGCAGCTCGATGTCGCCCGGCTTCACCGGGCGCGTGCCGAGCACGAACAGCCCACTCGACGCGTTGTCGGCAACCGTGTCGAGGATGGTGATGTCCCAGCCGGCGATCCGTGACCCGACCACCTCAATCGCCGGAACCACGTACTCGATCGCGCCGAGGAGTTCGGCGATCGTCACGTCCGGCTCGACCAGGTCTCTGTTGACGACCAGCGCGACCTCCGCCTCCACCCGCGGCTGCACCACCGAACCGAACGGCACTGTGTCGCCGGTGGTCAGGCACATATCGGCCAAGAGCACGCCAAAGTCAGGTTGGTCGACACCGAGCTGGCGTTGCACCACCTCCGACGTCAGTCCGATCTTGCGACCCACGATCCGGCGACCTGCCGCCAACCATTGTTCCGTCTGCAGCTGCTGCACTCGATACGCGGCATCGATGCCGCCGTCGACCAGCAGGTCTCGTACAGGGGCGATCGGCACGCCTGTCGTGTACGCGCAAGCGAGATCCGCGGCGATCTGCTGGAGCGTCTCCTGGCTCGGAGTGTTGTCGGTCATGCGAACGATCCGTACTCGATCGGCGTCGCCCACCGAGGGTCGTCGTGGCCAGCCCAATAGGCGTCGCGAAGACGGCGAGTGAGTGGGCCAGGTGTGCCCTCACCGAGTACTCGGCCATCGACGCTGACGACCGGCATCACACCACCGGCTGTGGATGTGAGGAACACCTCGTCGGCGGCGCTCAGGTCATCGACGGTCAGTGCGCCGAGCCGGGCGGGAATCCCCTCGTCGGCCGCGACGTCGAGCACGGCGCGACGCGTCACCCCTTCGAGCACGCCGCGGTCGGGCGTGATGAACTCGCCGTTGACCAGAGCGAAGACGTTGAACCCCGGCCCTTCGGTGATGTACCCATCGGCATCCGGAAGAACCACCTGCACTCCCGGGTGATCGAGCACGTCGAGCTGGCCCCGGACGAAGTCGCCCCAGTGGAAGTTCTTGACAGTCGGGTCGACGCTCGATGGGGGAATCCGGCGGGCGTTGCGAGCGATCATCAGACCGGTACCGATCGCCTGCTGCGATTCGGGGACGATCCATACGTACGGGATGGCGTACGCGTAGAAGCGGTTCTTGTGCTCCATCAGGTCGCGACTCCCCGACGTGGTGACGCCGCGAGTGCAGATCATGTCGACGTACGCCTCCTGCAACCCGCTGCGCGCCACGCACCCCTCGAGCACATCTCGGAGCCCGTTCCGGTCAACGGGGAGCTGGAGTCGCTGCCGTTCGACGCTACGCAGGAACCGGTCCAGGTGATCCTCGAGGCGGAAGAACTTGCCGTGCCACACGCCCACGACGTCGTAGGTGACATCGGACCGGGTGAACCCGGCGTCGAAGATGCTCACCTTCGCTTCTCGAACGGAGACGTACTCGCCGTTGATCCAGGCGCATCCGTCGGCGAAGGGGTTGTGTGTCGGGACGATCGTCATGTCAGGCCTCTGCGGTGGTCGGCGCGAGCCGGAGTTGGATGCGCACGTGCGGCGAGGTACCTCGCCCTTGGATGATGGCGTCGTTGGCTTCGAGAAACGGCCGCAACTCCGTGAACGCGGTGCGGTACCTGTACCACGGGATCGACGGGTACAGGTGGTGGATGAGGTGATGGTCTTGCTGCAGCAACAGCAGGGTTGAACCTGGGAAGCGTGTGATGCGGGTGGCACCGAACCGATCAAGCCGTTCGTACGGGAAGTGCGGGAGCCACTGGAAGAGGACGACGAGGTACAGGATCCCGATCTGGGAGGCGACGAACCACAGCCAGAACATCTCCCAGAACCACCCGAGGGGGATGCCGGCAAAGAGGGCAACGAAGCAGACCTGCTGCCACCGGCGCATCCGCCGGCTGTCTCGGCGACGGCGCTCGTCGGGCTCGACTTGAGGAGCTCCGAACAACGTGGTCTCGAGCCATCCCGTGAGACGCTCACCCAACGGGAGCGCACCGAGCACACCGAACACGGTGCCGATCAGCCACTTCAGAGGGACCTGCCAGAACGGACCCTTCAACACTACGTCGGGATCACCGGACTGGTTCGTGTGCGCATGGTGGCGCAGATGCACGGCGGCGTAGCCACGGAAGTCGAGCTGGAGCGCCACCGCAGCGACGCTGCCGCACGCTGGATCGAGCCATCCCCATCGGGCCGATCGACCGCTGATCGCTTTGTGCGTGGCGTCGTGGTGCACCGTGTAGAAGGCATAGAAGATCAACGAGTTGATCAGCACCCCGACCACCGTGGGGACCGTTCCTCGCACCACGAGCGTCACGTTCACCGCTGCGGCTGCCGTGAGACCAACTGTCAGCAGCACGGTCGGCCACCCAACTCCGCCCACGTATCGGTTGACGATGTCGCGCTCGGTTCCGGCAAGTTGCGCCTCGACCGTCACGTCGCTCGACGGTGTCGTCATCTGGTCCCCCTTCGGTGCCGAGCCCTGAAGTGTACGGATGTATAAGACAAATGTCCATCGAGGACGCGGTGGGCCGCTACGCTGGCTTCATGAGCCATCGGGAGCGTCTCCTCGCCGCCGCGCGTCGTTGCCTCGTCACGAAGGGTTATGCGCACACCACAGCGCGCGATCTCGTCGCGGAGTCGGGCACCAATCTTGGGTCGATCGGGTACCACTTCGGTTCGAAGGAGGAGTTGCTCAACCTCGCTCTGGCCGACGCGCAGGCGGAGTACGCCGAGAAGATCCTCGCCGTGGCCGCACCTCTCGTGATCGACGATGCGGGCCGGCAGCGCATGCGCGAGTCGTGGGTGGAGATGGTCGCCGCGTTCGACGATCAACGACCGCTCGGCATCGCGTTCTTCGAGGCGCTGGTGCAGGCAGAGCGCGCTCCGGTGCTCAGTTCCAGCCTTGCGGCGTCGTATGGCCGGATGCGCGACACCATCGCTGCCGCGTTCGAGGGCGGCCAGATCGAGTCGAACGAGCAACGCCAGGCAATGGCCACGTACGTCATTGCCGTGTGCGATGGACTGATGATCCAATGGCTGCTCGATCCTGACAAGGTCCCGTCGGGCGACAAGGTGTTCGACGCTGCGCAAGCGCTGCACCGCTGACGAGGTCTGACCCACGACCTACCCCTGACGCGCCGAGGTATCGGTGGGGCTCAGGCCATCCATGCCAACGACGTGGTGGGCGCCTCCTTGAAGCGTGCCATCTGCGGCCGCCAATGCGAGGTTCGCCACCGCATCGGGCGGGGGTGCCTCGGCGAGCGAGGCGCGGAAGTACTGCTCGACTCCGTCCATCAACGGCTTGTACGGGTCATCATCGTCGAGGTGGGCAACTGCGTCCTTGTCCATGATCGCGGTCGCGAAGAACCCTGGCTCGATGCAGACAGCGCGCACGCCGAACATGGCGCACTCCGCGTTGATCGAGTCGGTGAGGGCGCAGACGGCGTGTTTCGACGCCGCGTAGGCGCCCTGCGTCGGTACGGGTGGCAGCCGGCCGGCGACGGAACTGATGGTGATCACGACACCCCCACCGTTGGTGCGCATGGATGGGAGCGCTGCTCTGGTGACGCGCATCGGGCCGAGGAGGTTGGTGTCGATCGTGGATCGCCATTCCTCGTCGGTGCTGCGTTCGATCGGAGCGAACGGTCCGACGCCGGCGTTGTTCACGACGACATCCAGCCGCCCTTCCTTGGCGAAGATCTGTCCGACGGCCGAGCGGACCGAGACATCCTCGGTGACGTCGAGCTGGATGAGTTCGACGTCGAGTCGTTCGGCATCGACGAGGCGGCGGAGTTCGTCGCCGCGGGCGAGCGCTCGCATCGACGCGTAGACGCGGTCGCCGCGACGCGCGAACGCGACCGCGGTCGTGAGGCCGATGCCCGTGCTGCAGCCGGTGACGAGCACGACCCTGCTCATGCGTCGGCCAGGAAGGTGCGGAGCAGGCCGGCGAACTTCGGGCCCTGCTCGATCTGCAGCCAGTGACCGGTGTCGGGGAAGACCTCGAGGCGAGCGTTCGGGAGGTGTTCGGCGAACCACTCCCCCGATGCCACCGGGACGATTCGGTCGTCGTCACCGTGCACCACGAGCGCCGGCTGGGCGATCGTTGCGATGCGCTCCGGAGTGAAGCCGAGTCCATCGCCCGGTCCAAACGTCGCGCGGTGCGATCGCTCGACCTCGGGCCGCACTGCTCGCGGCAGCCGTTGTTCGGCGATCTTGTCGAGGTCCTCACCGAAGTACGACGGATCGTGCACGAACTGCATCAACAGGCTCGCCATGTTCGCTGCCGTCGGGTCGTCGTAGAAGGTGATCAGTTGCAGCAGCCCCGAGGTGAGCGGCACGGGTGCGCCGCCCGTACCCATCAACACGATGGCTCGCACGCGTTCCGGCTCCTGCAGTGCCATGGCGACGGAGATGATCCCACCCATGGAGTTGCCCACCAGCGTGACGTCGTCGACGCCGAGCACATCAAAGAGGCCGAGCAGCGTGTCGACGCGCAGCTGGGTGAATGCCCCGAGGCCCTGCGGCGGTGGGTTCGGATGGCTCGAGTCGCCGAAGCCGATCACATCTGGGGCGATGCAGTGGAACTCGTCGCCGAGCTCACCGATGAGCCACTCCCAATTGGTCATCGCTGTCACCCCGGGACCCGAGCCGTGGAGGAACACCACTGGTCGGGCGTTGCGTGGCCCGGTCTCGGACACGTGGAACGTGTACTGACCGACGACGACATCGCGAGTGTCGATGGGGGCGCTCATGCCTGTCCTCCAGCCGACTGGGGAGCGGAGGAGGGCTCGAACGGCCGCAGGATGCCTGGGAAGAGCGGGTCACCTGGGGGTGACCGGTGACCCCAGATGCTCTGGGCGTCGAACATGGCGGTCTGCCAGTCGTCGTCGTCGATGGTGATGCCGCCGGTGCCGTACTCGATCTCGAAGCCCGATGGTGTGCGCACGTAGAACGAGGTCATCAGGTCATTGGTGTGCCGTCCCAGGGTCATGGCGAGCGGAATGCCGTTGGCGTTGACCACGTCGAGCGTCGAGCCGACATCGTCGAGTGTGCCGACTTCGAGCATCAGGTGATGCATGCCGACCATCCCGGGCACCTCGCCAAGTGCGAGCGTGTGATGGCGAGCGGCGTGGCCGGCGCAGTGGAAGAAGCGCAGGCTGAGACCCGACTCGATCGAGTCGGACGGTCGGAGTCCGAGCACGTCGCCGTAGAACGCCTCCGCGGCAACGAGGTCAGGAACGATCAGCACGATGTCACCGAGGCCTTGCTCTCCCGTGACGAAGCGCGAGATCGGCCGCGCCGGCGCGAACGAGGCGCCGTGTTCGAGTTCGGCGATGAGTTGATGACGGAAGCCGAACGGATCGACGAATTCGTGGTTCTCGACATTCACCCCGGCAGCCGCGAGCGAGGCCTCGGTGGCGCCGCGATCGGGGTCGAGCCACACGAGCATGGTGAGGTCGTCGGCCGGGCCGTGCTGGATCTCGAGCCGATGGGTCACGTCGTCGATCCGGAGGCGTACCGACCCACCTGGGCCGTCCGCGGCAAGCTGTGCGCCGAGCACATCTGGTCCGAACGATCGCCAGGCGTCCGCGTTCGGAGAGGTGAAGATGACCTGCGCCAATTCGGTGATCATGGGAGTCCTTTCAGCCCGCACCGGCGCGGCCAGTGCACCGGGCGGGGCGGGGTTGGTTCGGGGTCGAAATCGGCGTGCCGTGTATGGTCGACGGCGTGAGTGAGCCGCGGCGACGCCGAGCGAACGGCGAGGCATCGCGTGAGAAGTTGCTCGACACCGCCGCCGAGATCGCCGGCGAGCGCGGGTACGAGGGCACGAGCATCAACCTGATCAGCGAGCGATCCGGACTGCCTCCGAGCTCGATCTACTGGCATTTCAAGGACAAGGACGCGCTGATCGCCGAGGTGATCGAACGCAGCTTCGGCAGGTGGCGTGACGCCGTTGAGATGCCACTCGAGGCGGGCGACGAGATGTCGTCCGAGGAAGCGTTCGCCGCGTCGATGCGACGCACCGGCGCGGCAATCGGCGACTTTCCCGACTTCCTGCGGCTCGGGCTGATGTTGATTCTTGAGCGGCGGCCCGAGGAACTGACGGCGAGGCGGAAGTTCCTCGACGTGAGGCGCCTCGCAGCAGAGGTGACCCGGGCGAGTTGCACCGAGCAGTTTCCCGACCTCGCCGCCGCCGACGTCGAATCGCTCGTGACGTTGACGATCGCGATGGCCGATGGGCTGTTCATTGCGCGAGAGGCCGCCGAGGTCGACCTTCGACGCGGGTTCGAGCTGCTCGCGACAGCGGTGCTCGGTACAGCCGAACGTCTGCGTGCGCGGGCTACGAATCGCTGACGCCACTCGCCGACTCCTGTTCGCGGCGACCGCGGACGCCCATGCCGCCGTCACAGTTGTGAACCGAGCCGGTGACCGTTGCCGCGTTGGCCCGGGAGGCGAGCAGCACGTAGTGACCGGTGTAGTCGGCGGGTGCGATGGCTCGTTCGAGTGGTGACATCTGTTCGACGATCCGGTCCACAGGAAACGAACCCCATGACGTCTCATGCATGCCGAGAGACCGGGGACCGCGCAGGTCGGTGGCCATGCCGCCAGGAGCCACGCCGTTCACCCGGATGTCGGGAGCCAGTTCGTAGGCGAGTTGCTTCACGAGGCCCATCACTGCGTGCTTCGACGCCACGTACAGCGGCCCGCCGCCGCCGGGCCAGAACCCGGCGTTGGACACCGACAAGATGATGCTGCCCTTCGTGGCGCGTAGCGCTTCCAGGGATGCCTTGGCGCCGAGGAGGTAGCCCTTGACGTTGAGATGGAAGACCTCGTCGAATGCTGCATCGAGCGCGTCGGAAGGCAGGTGTTCGAGCGGCGTGGCGAAGTCCCACAGAGCGGCGTTCCCGACGAACACGTCGAGGCGGCCGAAGGCTGCGACCGTCTCGGCAACCGCGCGCTGGTTGTCGCCGTACGACGTGGCGTCACCGACCGTCACCACGATGTCAGCGCCGAGGTCGCGCCGGAGCTCGGCCGCCTTGTCAGGGTTGATCTCGAGCACGCCGACCCGCGCGCCTTCGTCGACGTATCGTTCGACAATCGCCCGACCGAGGCCGGACCCTCCGCCCGTGACGAGTGCGACGGTGTCCTCGAGCCAGCCCTTCGATGCGACCATCAGAAGAAGTTGCTCAGGTTTCGCGACAGTACGACAGTCTGTTCGAGCAGGATGGTGCGCGCTGCGATCTGGAACGACGTACCCACGCGACGCATTCGGTCCTGGCGAGAGCCGATCCAGGTGTCTTCCTGTGAGTCGAGCCGCGTGCGGTAGAGCATGAAGTTCGACGCAACGCTCATCTCGGTTCCGTCGTCGTCGGTGACTCTGACGTTGGTGATCATCCGGCGCGTTCGCGAGACGGGGTCCTCCGACCAGGAGCGGCCGGTCATCAGCTTGATGACGCGCCCTTCGAGCAGCGGCTTGGAGTCGTAGAAGAACGCCATCTCGCCAGGCTTGGTGAACTCTTGGTCCATCTCCCGCCGCAGCCGGGTCCGACGGATCGGCATGAAGTAGGTCGCGTCGTCGGCGAACAGGTCGAGCCAGTCGCGGTACTGGTGCGCGTCGAGCAGCGCTGCCTCCGTGTAGAGGAACTGCTCCACTTCGTGCTGGCGGACCATGGCGGCGATCCGGTCGGCGCTCACCTCTGAGCCCGACCCTGGGTGGGTGGTGTCGATCGACATGTGTGCATCTGCTCCTGTCACATCGAGTCCGGTGGGGTGGTGGCCTCGCGGAGTTCGTCCCAGTCGAGACCCTTCATCCATTGGGCCCACGAGTGGTAAGTCCACAGCTGTCCGTACTCGCTCGTGTAGCCCTCGATCCGGGCGAGCCCACCTTCCTTCACGACAGTGCCGCGCCCAACGCCCATGTTCAACAGTTGCTTCACACGCCGAGACGCCACCCCGTGGGTTTGCATCGTCGACTGCGCCCAGTTCTCGCCGTCGTCCTGTTCGAGCAGACCCGCGGGGCCGAAGATGCGGGTCTGCATCGTCACCAGGAAGTCGCGCACATCGGGCGGGTAGCTCGCATCGACGAACGAGAACCACCAGATCTCGGTGGAGGTCGGCGTGCGGGGAATTCGAACCGAGATCTGCGAGGTGGTGGTGATCCACGTCGAAGGGAAGATGCTCGGGTGACCAGCAACCATTCGCCCAACCGGGCCCAGAGCCTCACTGGCCGGCGGGACGTCGCGCCAGGAGTTGTCGGAGGACATGTCGCCCGTCGATCCTGTACTCGGCCCTCCGATACCGTGGCCGTACTCGCCGAGCACGACGACCTGCTCGAACTTGGTTCCGGAGATCGCGGTGAGCGCAATGGCCAGGTCAGTGCCTTCTTGCATGTCGATGTCGGACGCATCGATCGATTCGCCGTCGCCCCGCTCGTCGAGCCCCAATACACCGGGCTGAAATGCGGAGGCGTGTGACACCTGTGGGTGGTACCAGTCGAAGAGGTTGTCAAGGGCGAACTTCCAGTTGCAGTCGACGACGAACTTCTGGATCCCCGGCACCACCACCATGTCGCCGCTACACGCCAGGAGGTCGATGCCCAGTCGACCGGTCGCTCCGAGGAACTCCTCGAGCGGTGGGGCAGTGGCGTCGTTCGTACCGAAGACGAAACCCTTGTAACTGGCGACCTGAGCAACCTTGGGGAGGCCGTGCTCGCTCTTGACCAACTCATCCTCGTAGAACGCCTTGTATCCCGGGACTCCCTTCAGAGAGCCGTCGATTCCGAACGACCAGCCGTGGTACGTGCACAGGAAGCTCTTCGCGTTGCCCTCCTCAGCCCGACAGACGGCGTTGCCTCGATGGGCGCAGGTGTTCAACACCGCCTGCACACTGCCGTCCTTCTGGCGTACGACGAGCACGTTGTCGCGGCCCATCACGGCGCCGAAGAAGTCACCCGCTTCGGGGATCTGGCTCTCGTGGCACAGAAACAACCACGCACGGGCGAAGATCCGCTCCATCTCAAGTTCGAAGATCTCGGGATCGCTGTAGATGCGGCGATCCACTTCTCCACGCTCCAACGACACGAAGTCATCGAACGCCTCAGTCGGCAGTGTCACAAGCCCCCCTCACTCCCCGGGTCCCGACGGAGCACCGAGCTGCTCCTCACGGAGTGGTCACTACGGTAACACGCCGATCCGCTGATGAACAGAGATTTCTAGACAAACGTCTCACACGACCGTATAGCGGCACTTGCCGATGCAGAGCCTTCCAGGGTCTGCGAGAAGAGGCTCAGCGGAGCGCCCCGCTGGGGAGCCCGGAACCGCGCAGGTGCGAGGTCTCGTTCAGCGTCACGATCATCCGGTGGCCATCGCGAGAGGCGTCGATCCGTGTGATCGAGGTGTAGTGCGGCATGAAGAACCCGATCTCCTCCCATGGGTGACCGAGGATCGTGCTCGTGTACCGGCAGATCACTCCCCCATGGCAGACGACTGCCACCGTCTGACTCGGGTGCCGGTCGATGATCCGGCCGAGGCCCGCCATGACACGATTGTGGAAGTCGTCGAGCGGTTCGTGATCGGGTGACCACTCGGCCGCCGTCATGCCGTCGCGCCACCGGGGGTCGCCTGCTGCTTTCAGTTCTTCGACCGGAGCGTAGAACTGACCCTTGCGATCGTTCTCGGCAACGTCGTCATCGACGATCGGGTCGATGCCCAGTGCGTCGGCAAGGGGTTGTGCCGTCTCGCGGGCTCGCAACATCGGACTGACGTACAGCGCGTCGATCTCCTCGATGGCCAGGTATTCAGCGAGAAGCTTCGCTTGAGCGTGCCCGCGCGGGTCGAGATGTGGATCAGCCGTCCCTTCCGTCACTTCCATGCGGACGGGGAGTGCGTGGCGGATGAGGATCAGTTGCATCGGGGGGTCCTTGCGTTGTCGAAGACGACTTGAACATGTCGACAGTCGGTTGCCCGGCCGGATCAGGATTCTCGGCACCGGGATGTTCGGCCCGGGCGCGTCTCGCGGCGGCGGATCGACGGCCATGACGCGAATGCACTGGCAGTTGAACTTGGCGGCCACGCTGCCGAGCCCCACCGGGCCGCAGAGTCGCGGTCGAGGTCACGTCGAGAGTCGAGTCGTCGGAGTCACGGACGAGCGGGTCCGGCACGTCGGGTGCCCTGACCTGTCGTTCAGCTTCGATGATCGCTGCTCTCATGAGGGGTCCTCGTGTGTCGATGCGCAGATGCGCGGTTCGAGGGCGACCGGCGGTGCCGGCGGGAACGAGGCGGCGATGTACAGGTCGCGCGGGGCGAGCTCGGCGATCGACGCCTTGCCCATACCACGCAACGTCGACGTCATGCCGCGACGCAGGATGTCGAGCACGTTTGCTACGCCGCTCTCGCCATCGACCGCGAGGCCCCACAGCGCTGGGCGGCCGATCATGACGGCGCGTGCGCCGAGCGCGAGGGCCTTGACCACGTCGCTGCCTCGGCGGATGCCTCCGTCGGTGAGCACCTCGATCTGGTCGCCCACGGCAGCGGCGATGGCTGGCAGCATCCGAACCGCCGCCGGTGAGCCGTCGAGGTTGTTCCCTCCGTGGTTCGAGACGGAGATGGCATCGACCCCTGCGTCCACAGCGCGTCTCGCGTCCTCGACGCGCATCACACCCTTGAGCATCAGCGGCCCGGTCCATTGCTCGCGAAGCCAAGCCAGGTCATCCCACGTCGGCGGCGGTGTCTTGGCCCACTCCACGTAGGCGTCGAGGTAGGGCGGAGCGACCCCGCCACGCGGCCCGACGTTGGGCACCCGGAGCTCCGGAGGCCGGCCGCCGGCGAGCGCCCACCTGGTTAGCCAGCGCGGACGGAGGAGGGCTTCCGGCAAACGGCGAGCGATCAGCGGGAGATCGATCCGACGTGGGATCGGTGGCGTGCCCCACTCGCGGGAGAGCGAGAACGACCAGTCGGTCGTGACGATCAGGCCGACGACACCCGCTTGTCGAGCCCGTTCGAGGCGTGCGAGTTGCGCCTCACGATCGCCGATCCAGTAGAGCTGGAAGAACGTCTTGGCATTCGCGGCAATCACGTCTTCGATCGGCTTGCTCGCGAACATGCTGAGGCCGTTCGCCGTGCCTCTTGCCGCTGCGGCGCGGGCGATCGCGACCTCTGCGTCCGGGTGCACGGCCTGCGATCCGGTCGGCGAGATCAGGACCGGCATCGACAGGCTCTGATCCATCACAGTCGTCGCCAGCGATGGTCTCGCCGTCTGACCGAGCACGACGGGGGCGAGGCCGAGCTCGTGGTAGGCGGCGCTGTTGTCGGCGACGGTTGCGCTGCGCTCGCTGCCGGCCAGTAGGGATCGATACACCGACCGCGGCAATGTCCGTTGGGCGAGTCGCTGTGCGAGCGCGACGGATTCGAACCCGCGACCCACCAGCAGCCGCGGTCGCGCCGGTACGTCGGCGCTGGTGGCGCTCGTCGATGTCCGACCCGTCACGTGCCCGCTCGAGCGCGTGCTTGAGCGAGTGCTGTCCGCACCCCGGTGGCGCATGCCTCGACCCACCCCGTCGAGGGCTGCGCCCATCCGCTCGCGCTGCACACCTCGATCGACCAGGGCACGCTCACCCCGCGTGCGAGCAGCGTTGACATGAACCCAACGACATCCATGTCTCCGTTGCCGGGCGGCACCCGGTTCCGGAGGCAATCGACCACGTAGTCCTCGTCGTCGGCGACCATGGGCCCGTCGTTGAGCTGCACGTTGAAGATGCGCTCGACGGGAATCCGGTGCAGCGGGGTTCGCGATGCCATCGGACCCCGTCGGTGGTGCCACACGTCGACACAGAGGCCGCCGTTCGGGCGATCGGCTGCGTCGATGATCCGCATCGCATCGGCTTCACCGGCGACATCGGTGAACGGCAGACCTTCGAGCGCGACCAGGAGCCCGTGGTCGGCAGCGCTGTCGCACAGCTCACCGAATCGAGCGGCGGTCGACGCCAGGTCGTCTCCGCGGGTCGGTCCGACCACCTGGAGGCAGCGACATCCGAAGCGATCGGCCAGCTGCCAGGCTGCCCGTTCGGCACGGGCCCGAGTCGCCACCGCGCGTTCGGAGGCCGGCCACACGCGCACGACCTCGAGGTCGACGAGCGCGACGTCGAACTCGTCGAGCAGATCGGCGAGCTCTTCGATGTCGAAGCCACCATCGCACAGACGCACGTATTCGTTGACGAGCAGTCCGATCCCCGCGCATCCAGCCGACGCGGCCGACGCGACCCGGTCGCGCAAGGGATGCTGCCAGTCGAGCGTGAGGTGGTCGAGCACGAGATCATCGGCTCCCAGCTGACGGTCGTTGCGAGCGTTCATCCCGCGCCCTGGTCTGCGAGCACGTCCGACAAGAAGTCGCTCAGGATGGCGTCGAACTGCTCCGGCCGCTCCACGTACGGCAGGTGCCCTGCCTCCGGCACGGCGGCGTAGCGGACGTGTGGCATCGCCGAGACCGCAGCCTCGATCGCGGCGACGTCCACGATGCGGTCCTGCTCACCACAGATCACCAGCGTCGGCATCGTCGTCCCGAGGTCGTCGAGCCACCCTGTGACCACATCGGAGTTCACGCGGTCGGGTGGATGCAGGTAAGTGCGCAGACCGGCAAGGCCGTCGCCGTCTGCGGATCGCGCCGCAAAGGCGTGCTCCTCCGCGATCCAGGCCGCGTCGATCAGTTCGCGCCGATACAGCACCCGGCGCAGCTTTGCTTCTGCGGCGTCGAGCGAGCTGTTGGTCGTGGAGGCGGCGAGTGCCGCCGTTGCCGTCTCGGTGAACGGCGCGATGCCCACTGGGCCGACGGCGACCAGCGCGCGAACGCGCTCGGGGTGGCGGTGGGCTGTGTGACAGGCGATCAGGCCGCCGAACGAGGTGCCGACCAGCACGATGGGCTCGTGGCTGAGCTGATCGAGGACGTCGACGACGAAGCTGATCATTGCATCCATGTCGAAGCGGTGCGTTGCGTCTCGATCGGCGAAGCCGTGGCCCGGCAGATCGACGGCGTGTGCGGCGAACGCGAGTGACGACGCGACGTGCAGGGTGTGGAGCCAACGGTCGGCACGAGCCCCGAGACCGTGGAGGAACAGCACGTGACCGTCTGGTGTCTGAGGTGCGATCGACAGGTGTCGGGTCCAGCCGTGGCCGGTTCGGATCGCGTCGACGTGAAGATCCAGCAACTCGTTCACCCGCCGGCCTGCGAGACGATGAACGCCTCCACCTCGATCTCGATCAGGGCGTGTGGGATGACGAAGCCACTGACCTGCACGAGAGTGCTCGCCGGGTAGCGCCCGGGCTCGAACAGCTCGGCGCGCACTTCGTGGATCGCACGGACGGCTTCGTCGGAGATGTCGGTGACGAAGATCCGCATGCGGACGATGTCGGCGAGGCTGCCGCCTTCGACCGAGAGCGTCTTCTCGATCGCCTTGAAGATGTCGGACGTCTGCGCACTCATCGTCCCGGGGGGCGTCGACAGCGCACTGGCGCCGATCTTGCCCGACACGAGTACCAATGCGCCGGTGCCGACCTCGACCCGTACGGCGTCGGAGAAGATCGGGCCGGGCGAGAAGCCGCTGAGCGATCGGATTCCCTTGCCTGCGGCGCCCTGCAGCGGACGGTAGGTGACGCTCATCGCGGACCCTTCGTGTCGGACGACAGCTCCCACACTCGGTGGCGGGTATAGAGCTCGTCGTACATGGACTGGTTGAAATCGGTGACCCGCCGGGGCTGGTACTCGACCGCCGGGATCTGCACCAGCTCGCCCCGCTGCCACACCGACACCACGTGGTCCGGTTGCAACACGTCGATGCGTTCGAGCGGGTTCGCATCGAACACGACCACGTCGGCCCGGGCGCCGACCTCGAGGCGGCATGCCGAGCGATCCCGCGGTCGCAGCGATGCGGCCGCCACCGAGGTGCAGGCGCGCAGCGCGTCAATCGGCGAGAAGCCGAGGTCTTCGACGTAGATCTGTGCCTCGCGGCCGTGCCATTCACCGAACGGTGTGATCGCGAAGCCCGTGTCCGTTCCTGTCGGCATCGGCACACCGGCCTCGCGAGCCTTGGCCAGCGACGCGCAGGCAGCGCGGTACTCATGGGCGAAGGCCTGGTCGAGACCACGATGCGCGGCCGGGCTGTCGGGGCCGGTCAGGTCGATCGTGTTGCGCAGATACGTGAGCGACGGCGAGATCGCGCAGCCATTTCGCACCACCCAGTCGAGTCCCTCGTCGTCCATGAAGGACGCGTGGAAGATCAGGTCGGCACCGGCTTTGGCGGCATAGAGGACGGCCTCACGACCGCGGGCATGCACGATCGCGATGCGTCCGAGTCGACGGATCTCGGTGATCATCGCCATGGTCTCGGCTTCGTCGAAGGCGGCGACGAACTCTCCGTCGGGCCGGAACGTCGTGCCGTCGAGCGCGATCTTCACCGAGTCGACGCCGTCTTTGACCTGTCGACGGATCTCCTCGATCGCCTCGTCGCGGCTGGTGACCAGCCGACCGATCGACGACGAAGGCGCTCCGATCCAGGTGGGGTACCAGTCCGTGAGGCCTTGACGCGAGGTGATGTACGGTCCCGACGCCGTGATCGCCGGCCCAGGAAACAGGCCCGCGTCGACGGCGTCGCGCACCGCGGTGGACACGTGCCCTGAGCCGCCCGGAGCCCCGATCGAGGTGATGCCTGCGGCGAGAACCTGACCGGCGAAGAACATGCCACGAATCGCGCGGAACTCCTGCGTCCCGTACAGGTCGATGTCCTCTTCGGTCTTTGCATTGCCGTAGGCGAGGTGGGTGTGGACATCGACCATGCCGGGCATGACGAAGTGCGCCGAGGCATCGACCAACACGTCGCCCGGGGTGTCAACGAGCGTCTCGTCCAGCGCGCCAGCACGGATCTCGGTCACCTTGCCTCGGTCGAGGACGAGCGTCGACGGCCCACGCAGGTCGACGCCGTCGAAGAGCTCTCCACAGCGGATGATCGTGCGGCTCATGCCTTCCTCTCTTCATTCGTCGATGCCGACCCAATGTCCGACGCCACGACCGGTTCATCCGGCCCGTGCTCGCGGTCCAACAAGCGCTGGAGCTGTCGGCGTGCGTGCAGCCCTGCCCGATCGGCGGTCACGCTCACCTCCGGTCCGCGGGCGTACTCGGGATCGGCGTCGGCCGCCGCCTGGATGGCTTCGAGCACGACCTTGTCCTCGATGAACCCGTCGGTGATCGAGGCACGGAGCCAGTCATGGACACCATCGATGTCATGGCCGTAGTCGGTGCCGACGAACCACCAGTAGTTCGTCATCCGAGGGGACGCCGGCGTGGTGATGTGCAGGATCCGGAAGTGGTAGTCGGTGCGCTCGTCCGGCGCCGGTTCGACGAGGCGGGCGTCCATGCCGGCTTCGTGGATGGCGGGAGACAACGAACGGCCCCAGGTCGTCGAGCTCACCCTGCGCCGGCCCAGCCCGGACATCGTCGCGTCGATATGAGGAAGCGGCACGTTGTCGTAGGTGACCTCGAACCGGACTACATCGTCGATCACGCTGACGTCGGGCGGCTTGACCCACCCACGGATGCGGAACGTGTTCGCGTGGACGAAGCCGAAGTGGGTGAGGTCGAGCACGTTCTCCTTCAGACTCATGTAGTTCGCCTGCAACGGCATCGCTCCGCTCACGTGCAACCAATCGGCGTTCCCCGCCCAGTCGAACTCGGGCGGGGCGTGCTCGTCCGCCCGGTCTGGATCGCCCGTCCAGATCCACACCAGCGGGCCGATCTCACGTACCGGGTAGGCCCGCACCTCTGAGCGCGCCGGGACGTGGTCCTGGGTCGGCACGTGGACGCACCGCCCGTCCGGCGCGAACTGCAAGCCGTGATACCGGCAGCTGATGTTGTCGTCGATCACGTCGCCGAGCGACAGCGGCGCACCGCGATGAGGGCAGCGGTCCTCCAGTGCTGCCACCTCGCCCGTGGAGGTACGCCGCAGCACGACCGACCTGCCGACGACCTGCCGGCTGACCAACGCCCCTTCGGTCACCTCCGACGAGAGTGCCGCCACCCACCACATGTTCCGCGGGTAGTTGCTCTCGCCGAACGCTGCGGCCTTCATCGGTGGCCCGACCGAGACGGGATGACTCACGGGATCGGTTCGAGTCGCGCCGGCGTGTGCTTGTGATACGGCGTTCCGACGATCGGATCGCGATGGCTGGTCGTTGTCAGTTCGTTCGGCGAGACGCCCACGGGCTCGCTGTCGTCGTGACGGTCGAGGCCGAACCCATTCGGCAACGAGATGTGACCTGGCCGCATCACCTCGGTCACCTCGGCGAGCGCCTTCGCCGAACCAGCCGACGTCACCACGCGGACCGCGCTGCCGTCGACGATGCCGTACAGTTCTGCGTCGCTCGGGCTCAGGCGGAGCGATCCGTTGGGATCGCGCTTGCGCCACGTCGGATCGCGGTAGATGGTGTTCGCTGTGCTGGATCGGCGCTCGCCGGCGCTGAGCACCAGCGGAAACTCGTCGGTCGTGTACCTGGTCGGGCCGTCAGCCAGACCGGGAACCATGGCGAGCAACTCGTCAATCATCGGGTGGATCAATCCGTCCGCAGTTGCGACGTGGCTCCACCCGTCCGCGAACTCGTCCGCGGAGAACACCAGGCCGTGCTGTGAATACAGCAGGGCATCGAACAACGCCTCACCGAGCTCAAAGCCGTCTCCTTCGATACCGGCGCGGCGGACCGAATCGGGGATGCGGCCGGCCGTGTCGTGCGCGACCGCCCACAGGATCGCGGCCTGCGACCGGTCGCCAGGCAGGGTTGGACCGAGCACGTCGTACAGCAACACCGGGACGGCATGCGCCACGACCGGGTCTGCCAGCTCGGCCATCAGGGCGGCAGCGAACGACCCGCGGCCCTCGGCGAGCGCAGCGCTCAACCGCTCCCGGACGCCGTCGTTCACCAGACCGAGTTCGCGCAACAGACGCGAATGCATCTCCGGCTCGGGGAGCGTGCCGGCGAGCGGTTCGAACAACGGCGCCCGGAGTTGGAACACGTTATGGGGAAACTCGAAGTTGAAGAATGTCGCCTCCCACTTCTCGAACTGCGACGAAGCAGGGAACACGTAGTCGGCGCATCGTGCCGTCTCACTCATTGCGACATCGATGACCACGACGAACTCGAGCGCCGCCAGGGCCTCGCGCCAACGTGACGAGCCCGGCAGAGAGTGGGCGGGATTCGAGCTCTCGATGATCATCGCCCGATACCGCTCGGGGTGGTCGGTGAGGATCTCGTCACAGATCGTGTTGCACGGAACGAGCCCTGAGATCATTCGGTCCCCGGCGACAGGTGTGCGCCCGCGGTCGGCGCCACCACCCGTGATGTCGACGAGCGAGGTGTGGATGAACACACCGCCACGCTTCGCGAAGTTGCCCGTGAGGATCCAGATCAGCTTTTCCAGGTAGGAGCACAGCGTGCTATTCGGCGACTGTTGGATGCCAAGGTCCTCGTAGAACGCAGCGCTCTCAGCCGCGGCGATCGTCCGGGCTGCGTAGCGAAGCAGATCAGGCTCGAGACCTGAGATCACCGCATAGTCGTCCACCGGGATCTCCGCGAACGCTGCGATCACCGACTCGACACCGGTGGTGTGTCGGTCCAGGAAGTCGTGGTCGATCAGATCCTCCTGCACCAGCACGCCGAGCATCGCGGCAAGGCACCACGCGTCGGTGCCGGGAGTGACCGCGAGGTGGATGTCGGCGAGTTCGGCCGTCTCGGACTTCCGAGGGTCGATGACGATCATCATGCGATCGGGGTCGTTGGCTATCGCGTTCAGCGTCGGCCGCGCCCGTGCGACGCCGTGGGATTGCCACGGGTTCTTGCCGACGAACACAGCGCACTGAGTGTTCTCGAAGTCGCCTCGGGTGTGGCCGCCGTACATCAGCCCATCCACCCAGAACTCACCGGTCTTCTCCTGCGCGAGCGCCGAAGAGTGGTACAGACCACCGAGAACACGGTGGATCGAGCTGCCGTAACCGGGGCACAGGTGGTTCCCTTGTCCCCCACCCCCGTAGTAGAAGATCGACGGCCCACCGAAGGTGTCGCGCACGTCGAGGAGGCGGGCCGCGACCTCGGCGATCGCGGTGTCCCAGTCGACTTCCTCGAATGTACCGTCGGGGCGGCGTCGCATCGGGCTCGTCAGACGGTGCGGCCCGTTCTGGTATCGGTCGAGGCGGAGCGGCTTCTCACACGTGTATCCCTGCGAACCGGGGTGAGCCTTGTCGCCACGGATCCGGCTGATCGCGCCGGCGTCGGTGCGCACCTCGATACCACAATTGCACTCGCACAAGATGCACGCCGTGGGCTGCCAGTCACCCGACCCCGTTTCGGCGGCTTCGACATCGGTCACGGGCGCCCCCACCTCATCGCGGCTCGTCTCGGGCGGCGGCCCGAGATCGCGTTGAAACGTCCTCGGAATGCACGCCCACCCAGGCCGCTCCATCCGCAGCAAGTTCCAAGAGCACTCCGAGCCAGCACCGAATTGCTGCTTCCCAGCACCGTGGCTCGCTGCCCTTGGTCAGGAGATCGAAGTGTCATCGTGGCCCCCAGCGATTCGGCAACGGGACCCCGTGCCCGCCGCCGTTCCAGAACTATACGTGCGTATTAGACGCTTGTCCACATTCCCGATGGGCAGCCCCGAGGTTGAACGCGATCGGGTGATCGCGTCGAGTTGGCCGCGCTGTCCTTCAGACCGACGCGACCTCGAGCTTCCCGACAGGCGGTCGTGAAATGAGCCGTAACGCAACCGCCACAACGACCGGGCGTCACCGTCGCGCGTCGAGGCTCCCCGCGAGAGTGATGGCAGCACGTTGGTCAGCGGGTTGCATGTAGTGGGCGTAGACGTCCAGCGTTGTCGAGGCTCGGGCGTGGCCGAGTCGACCCGCTGCTGTGCGCACGTCGATGCCGTTGAGGAGCATCGTGGTCGCCGCGAAGTGGCGTAGATCGTGCAGCCTGATCTTCGGGATGCCCAGCTGAGCGGCCAGACGAGCGAACGCGAGCGTCGCGTAGTCCGGGCGCCACGGCGTCGTCCCGTCCGGGTCGTGGCTGAAGATGAAGCGAGCGGCCTCGAGCCCGCCCTGGGCGGCGCCGAGCTCGCTGAGCCCATCCAGGGTGACCGGATCGAGCGTGAGACGACGCTCTGCGTGGGTCCTCGTCGGTCGTTGCACGGGGCCAGTGGCGGTGTGCGCGATCTGGCCGGCGATGTGCAGGTCTGTCGCTGGAAGTCGAGGTGTTGCCATTGCAGCGCGCAGAGTGCCCGGAAATGACGGACACCGGCTCGTATGTCGTCTGCGGATGATCACCCCCGTACACGCACCGATCCGCTACAACATCCCGCAAACAGCGAAGGCCAGCGCGCGACCAGAAGTTGTGCAACGAGACGTTGCACAACCGCCACCGAGACCGTGCGTCTCCGCTTCGTTCAGTCGACGTGGCAAACGTTTGCCCTGCTCATCCCGCTGTCGCGTCGCAGCCTCTGGGGCTGAACGAGCGGTGACGCAAGCGAACGATGGACAACCAGATGGACAGATCGGCGCAATAGTCCGCCGACGACCATCTCTGAGCTGGCACTTTCTCGCGCCCCCGGGAGGATTCGAACCTCCGTCTGCGGTTTAGGAATGAGCGCGAGTGGGTCTCAGCGAGTCACCTTGAATCGCATCTGACCTGCTCAGCTTCGGTTGTCTCCTCGTCTGGTCTCGTTGAACATCATGCAGTAGCGCGTCTTGGATGGACAAGTGGATGGACAACTTCCATCGGTCGTCGCTCTCCGTGCAGGCCTCGCCCAGCCTCTCAACTGAGCTGTGACCGTGGGACTGATAAACCGCAGGTCACCCGAAAGTGCCGAGGCGACGCCGCACATTTGCGAACGTACGTTCGAGCGCGCGAGGCTGATCGAATGCCTCTGTCCGTCGAGCAGATCGAGAGTCTCAGGCGCTCGCACGCGATGGGATCTCTGCCTCGGAGCCAGGTCGACGAACTGATTGAAACCGCCGGCGAGTTGGCCCGCCGGCAGCGCGACATCGCTCGCGCTCTTGACTCGCTCGGCAGCCGATGGCCGGGCGTGCGCCATGCGCTCAACGAGCTGAATCGGTTGACTCGATAACGCTCAGCCGTCGCCCAGCGCAGTCGAGACGACGCGTTGCAGCACCCCCAGCGGTGTGTAGCCGTCGTCCCTCGAGATCGGACCGACGATCGTGTTCGCAAGCCACACCGACAGCCCCACAAATCGGCCGGGTCCGAGCGGTCAGTGCTGATCGTGTGCTCGGCCATGAGGGCGAAGTCGTTCGTCACTCCAAGCACCTGACGGCTGGCGGTCTTGGCGAGCACCGCCGACCTCATCTCCGTCGACTCCGACTCGACGAAACGAGGATCCACCCCGAGAGCACCGAGCACCTCACCCATCGCCGCCGGGAATCGGGCGACCAGACCAGCGGCCGGAGCGAGCGGTACCAACACCGGGACGAACGTCGACGCGTTGACGAACATCGCCACCTGTGGGCGCCAGAACAACACGTTCGCGTACCAATCACCGAGCGCTGTCGTCGACGACGGCAGCGGCTCCGGCATCGGACGGCCCACGCGATCCAGGAACTTCTTCGTGCCGCGAACCGTGTACACGCCGCTGACGGTAGTCGTGGGCAGGGCGAACGATCTGCGGCGGAATGCAACGTCGGACCCGTTACATCTCGTTGCATTTCAGCGGCACGGGCACGTCGGGGATCTCCAGACCTCGGACGTTGCCGCCGATACACCTTCATGTCCGATCTCGCGGTGATCCCATGGTCCAAGTACGGCAAGAAGCGCCTGTACGTGAAGACCGCCGACGGCATGGATGTCGGCCACATCGACTTGGTCACCGGTGCCATCGTCGCGACAGCTGATGGCTTCGCCGACCAGCTCGCTGCAATCGCGATCGCACACACCGGAACCCCGGCTACGCCGCCGCCAGCGGCGGACTCGCCAACATCGACTTGGGCGCCACCGTCGGCCGATGGTCCGCTGCCCGAGCCCGAGGCCCACTTCCTGCACTACGAAGGTGACCTCTCGGCCAACGTCGCCGGCGCCGCGGCGCGAGCGAAACGCGACCAGGTCAACGCACAGGCACCAGTTCGCAACCTCGTTGCGCGAGTGCTCGGCGTCAAGACCGACGAGCGGGCCTGGCGGGTTGGAGCCAAGGGCGAGGAGAAGGTCGGCAAGGAACTCACGAAGCTGCCGGATGGCTGGCACGTACTGCACGCCGTACAGGTGAGTGACGCCGGGACCGACATCGACCACGTGGTGATCGGACCGGCGGGAGTCTTCACGCTCAACACCAAACGACATCCCGAAGGGAAGGTCACCGTGTACGAGCGTGCGTTGTACGTGAACGGCACCAAGGTGGACTACGTGCAGAAGTCGCGTGGCGAGGCCCGCCGCGCAGCTCGCCTCCTCACCGACGCGTGCAGGTTCCCGGTGCCTGTTCGAAGTGCCATCGTCTTCGTCGACCTCGCCGACATCAGCGAGAAGGGTCGGCCCGACGACGTGCTCATCACCACGCGCCGCCGTCTCGTAAGCGTGCTGCAGGGGCTGCCTGCGAGCCTGAGCGCCGACGACGTCCGGGCCATCCATCATCAGGCCTGCAACAGTCGATCCTGGCTTCCGGGACCAACCAAGTCGGCGTCTTCGAGTTGACCTCGAGCGCGCGAGACTTGGACATGGCGAAGTACGACCCGCTGGCGCGATTCCTCGAGGACCTTCCCCGTGAACAACTCGTTGTGACGCTGTCCTTCGCTGACGTCGCCCGACTCGTCGGTGGGCTGCCTCCGAGCGCATACCGCCTCCGCCAGTGGTGGGCCAACGATTCGAAGGTGGAGGCGCGAGCCTGGCGCTCGGCCGGCTGGCACGTCGACGCTGACGGCGTGGACTTCAACGGTGAGAAAGTCCGATTCGCCCG
>WBZX01000202.1_pt1 | contig 55534 bp, 62 predicted proteins | sample 5204211 | NCBI WGS metagenome assembly WBZX01 (sample SAMN12344362, study PRJNA552823) | activated sludge metagenome | biome: Activated sludge suspended growth; feature: Nitrification reactor; material: Wastewater; isolation source: activated sludge from nitrification reactor of wastewater...
AATGTAAACATGTGTAATGCTAAGTGTGTGTTTTGCGGGCAGCATAGATTTGAACGGCCTAAACATGTAATGACCGACGAATTATTTGCTGAACTAATGGTTGATTGTAATGATTTAGGAATGGGAACCATTAAAGAAGTTGACTTTACACCGCCATTAGGAGAGCCACTGTTAGACCCAGGTATATTTGGTAAGGCTAATATAGCAATGAACTACAATTTTAGACGTTCAATAACCACCAACGGAATACTATTAGCTAAACCAGAAGTTGCTGACAATGTGGCTGGTTTATTTAACGACATAAGGATTTCAATCGGGGGCTTAGATTACGTTAGTTACAATAAAACCTATGGAGTTAATAAGTTTAGTGAGGTGTTTGTTGGGCTATTAGAATTGTTGGAAACCCTTACTAAATATTACCAGCAATCAAGTCGAAGTGTTAAATTGTTAATGCGTTCCCCCAAATCTGAATGGTCACTAATCAAAAGTGACTATTGGAAAAGGCTCCAACCCTATATGGACAGTGGATTACTAACAGTTGAGTTTACTAACTACTATGATAATTGGGGCGGATCTGTTAAGCCAGAAGATTTAATTGGCGTGATGAAAGCCCGCAAACCCAAAAAGAAATGTGGGATTCCTTGTTTTTCTTTAGGAACATTTTTTGTAGAACACCAAGGTAATGTTAGACTTTGTGGCTGTAGGTTTTTAAACAAAGAAAACGACGGGCTAGTGGTTGGTAACATTACTGAACAAACACTACATAAGATACTTAGTGTTGATAATCTACTCCCACTTTATCGTAAGTTTCTAAATCCTAATAAGGATGAGTCTCCAGAAGTTTGTCAAAACTGCACTCTGTATAGACCGATGAGTCTCTAACCCCTAACTACATAACCTTATGCTTAAGTTCTTCAAAAAATACTGGTGCTTTGCATTCCATCAGCCTTACTATAAATACTCACCGTCAAATCTACTTGAGTATAATGGAACTAACTGGTGCCAGTGTTCTAAATGTGGACTTAAGTGGGTTAATTTAAATCGTTTTTAACACCCAGCTATTTTGGGCATGTGGTGAAACTGGCAAACACAATGAACTTAAAATTCATACCGCTGTGGGTTCAAGTCCCACCATGCCCACCAATTTTAAACAACCTATGACAACAAACTCAATTGATAGTGTAACTGGTAAGCTATTAACTAATGGATTACCCGACGATTGGACCATGTTGATTCAGCGGTCTAATGACCAATTTTATACAAGACTTGGTTGGTTTTTACTGGTTGTTGCAATTGCTTCAACTGTTGCAATTATAATTGGATACTTGGTAAACAAGTATTATTGTCCAGAGATTCCCCACAACAAAAAACACCTGACAGATAAATAAAAACATTAAACTATATTCTATGAAACCCGCTACTATTACTTCATTATTGTTAGTCGCCGCCTCTTTGGTCTATGCCGGTAATGCAAATGCTAAAAGAGAGAAAGCTGAAAAGAATTTAACTGAAGCCCACAAATACAACCAGCAAGTTACAGATGCTAATAAAGAATTAGCGTTTGCTTTAGGAGTGTATAAACAAAATGTTGTTGACATTGTTTCTGAATACCAGAAACTTTACAACGTCTACACCAACAATCTTTCGTTTGTCAAGGATAACTTTGGAATTGTTATAGAATTACCAGCTAAGTATAACACCAAAGATGCTGTTAAACGCCAATAAATTTTTACTCTTTAACGCCAGTAAGCTATGGACTTCAAATCAATACCAATACAGAATCCCGGTGAAAGACCTGTGATTCATAAAGGTGCCTTAATACCTAAAACTGCACTTAATCTAAACAACGCTATTAAGTATCTGCCATTTTTTACCCGAGCACTAGATACATTTGGTTCGCAGGAAATGTTTGTTTCTGCTAAGTCGGCTGGATATAAAGTAGAAACACTACAAAATAGATTGGCCGAAGCTCTTAGGTTTTTGACAATCCAGCCGATGAAGGATTGTAAGTATACGCCCGAAGACTTTATACGTTTAAAGAAACGTGTTAAATTTTACAAGGTCCAATATGGTGATGACGTTGGGGTTATGATGAGATATACCAAGGTTGGTATTTCAATTGAAGACCACATTACTTCTGTGGATATTGGGCTTAATGCAGATCCGATTTGGAAGATTAAGGTTAATGAGTTTATTAATGACGACAACATGCAGCATTTGTTGTTGGAAGGCACACAGCAGCTTGGTTATATGTTGACTGCTGATGATATTGAGTGGGTTAAGAGAACATTTGTTCAGCTTGATATTGAACATACAGTAGAGCCACATAAGATTCAGGCACTTAAATAGTCTATGGATTCCACACAAGCTACACCATCTGCTACACCTGTAGAATCACAAGCTGTTGAAGAAATCAAACAACGAGCAACTGTTGAGGATTTATTAAACCTGTCAGTTAAAGGCTGGGAAGATATAGCGAAGATGGATGACGCTGCATTGGCTATTTATTTGTCAGATATTACCAACCTAGAACCAAAGTCCGACATGGAAGTGGGCCAACTCCGAGGGGCCAAAGTAGAGAAATCTAAAGCATTAAAAGATATAGAAGACGATGATGATGAAGAAAATCCAATTAAATTTGGGGCAAATAAGAAAGTCAAAAAACCCAAAACACCTAAGTCCCAAGAGCCTTCTGTAAGTGCCGAAGACTTAGCTAAAGAACTTGGAATTGATTTACTATGAAACATTTTAAATCTTTAAACACCAAAAAATACCTAGCCGATGTTGAACGGCTAGAACTAAAACGCTCACCAAAATTAGCTAATGATTTTGGCTTTCCCGCCGACACGGGATATGAAATCTACAAAGTAAAAGGCAACTTTGAAACAGAAGAAGAGAAAGAACATCGACAATATAAACAGTATTTAGAATTCAAACGTAACCAAAAGAAAAAGAAACTAGAACCGAAAACAGAAAAACCAAAACAACAACGACACAAATTGGTATATGGCAGAAAATATGAAGGCTTGGATTACAATTAACCGGGACAATAGTGGAGTAGAAACATTTGAAGGCCGGGTATTGGCTATTGGTAATACTCATGTTAAAGTTGATGTGGATAGTGACTACAACAAGTTACGTCATCCGATTGTTCATGAGGGTGAATGGTTTCCACTAAACGGTAAACGAGTTAAAGTTAAACTTAATAACTAAAGCTTATGGCACGACGCAACAATAGGATTGTTTGTGATTTGAATAAGGCTCAATGGGTTAAGTATTACTACCAAAACCAGTATGGTAATATTGTCTATAAAGTTCCTTGTGTAACTACAGTATTTGGCGAGGCTGTAGATGAAGATGCTAAAGCATTATTTCATGCAGACTATCCAAATGAATCACAACTAGCTAGAGCCTATAGATTAAAGCTGGTTGATGTATGGACACCTACTTTAGTTATTAAGTTTTCAGCTAACGAAACACTATATTACACTGGCGATAAAGCAAAGTCATTATTCAAAGCTTGGAACGCAAAGATTTATGGAAATAAAAAACCCTGATGAACTATACAAAAATCTTCCGCTTAATCCTGACACGGGAAAGCGACAGATTTTTATCGACGCCTCAGCTTTAAAAAACAGTTCTTGTTTTAGAAATCTGTGGTATACAGTAGTAATGGGCTACCAAACTACTTCGGATAAAGAACATAAGTTGGCATTTGGTAGTGCAATACATATCTTTTTAGAAGATCTATATAAAGGCATCGCCATTAAACCAGCAGTTGAACGGGCAGTGGCTTACTATAAACCTTACAATGATAGTTTAAATTTAACTGTGTTTGAGTTTAGAACCACTACTAATCTAATAAAAATCTGTAAAGCCTACACCAAAAACTTTTCCGCCTCTGGCTTTGGCGGGGAAATCCTAACATGGAATGACCAGTTTGATTTTAAACCCCACGTTGGTAATGACGGTAAACCACTGGTTGAATACAAGTTTGCTATTCCAATTTGGGCAAATGACTACATTGATTTAATGTTGTCTGGCACTATTGATTTAGTATGTAGCTACAATACAATCCCCCATCTGTTGGTTGACCACAAAACTTCTGCGATGAAGATAGATGATAAGTTCTTTGCAGCTTATGATTGGGACATTCAACCGATGTTATATTGTAAGGTGTGGAAAGAAGCTAATAAACTTGACTACTATCCCCCCTTTATGATTAATGGAATTGGTTGCAAAAAGCCAACCGCTAAGGCGGAAAAAGAAGGGATATTTGATGGGGTTGAGTTTAAACGCAGCGGTTTAATACAATATAGCGATAGCCAGATGAAGCAGTTTGATATATGGCTAGGCCGCCAAATCCAAAAGCTTATAGCCAATCTAATGCTATGGGGTAAAAACTACGAACCGTCAAAGGACTACAACATGGCTGCTTGTAAAAGTATCTATGGTCAATGTAAGTTCTTTTCTATTTGTAAGCTACCGCTTGATATGCAACAACATAAAATCGAAACAGCATATACAATCCATCACTATAATCCACTGGCCTTTAGAGATTAATCACCAATGGCCCGCTTTTTGCTTAATAACCCTGCTAATCATTACCACTCACAAACTCAATGAAATTTACTAACTACCCATTAATCGCTATTGTCGGACAGTCGGGAACAGGTAAGAGTTACTCGATTAAAAACTTACCCATTGACAGAACACGGATTCTAAACATTGAACGCAAACCGTTTCCGTTTAAGCATGGATTTAACTATGGTCCAAATGACATTCAATGTCCTGATGTTTCCACTTTTGACCAAGCACTAGATAAAGCATTAAAGGATTCATCTGTTGACTATATTGTTATTGAATCCATGACCAAGTATTTTGAAATGCTTCTTACATTTAGTAAGGGTATGAATAAAGGTTATGAGATTTATACCTTTTACAACGACCGCATTGGCATGTTTCTTGAACGGATTAAAAGCAACCAGAATAAGCTGGTGTTTTGTATTGCTATTGATGAGGTTGTAAAAGTCCTACAGCCTTCTGGTGCAGAACAGGCTTTTAAACGGATTAAGGTTGAAGGTAAAAAGTGGGAAGGTGTGATTGAAAAAGAATACGCTATTGTTCTTTACACAGAAGTCAAAGCTGAAAAGGGCAAGCCTAATGATTACCGGATGCTTATTAATACCGATGGGGTTTGCTCAGCTAAATCTCCACCGGAGATGTTTGGGCCATCCACTATTTATAGTATTCCAAATGATTTACAGTCCATTGGTAACAACGTATTAAATTACTACGGACTCAAAACTCTTTCCACTCTACTAAAAGAAGAGGCAGATAACATGGCTAAATCAACAGTGTTGTTGACCACGCCAATTCCACCAAATAAATAACTAACTACATTAATATGAGCGAACCTATTAAAGAAACTACCCCTCCGGCAGCAACTCCACCAGCATCTAAACCGCCCGGTAATGCTGAGCCTACACTTCAACAACTAATTGATTTGTTTAGGCTTAAAGTTAAAAAAATCACAGCTTATCAACTTGGTTCTGTTGAAGTTGGTGATGCCTCTAAAGGCGAATCGGTTAGCCAAAAGCGGTTTGTTGGCAAGCCGGGACATAATCCCTATTTGTATATTGCCCAAAATATCACTCCTGTTGAACTTGCTATTGAAGATGGGACTGTTACGGCTGAACAGCTTAAGGCTGTATTGGCTTTGCCCGATGAGGTTACACCGGATGGTAAGGCTATTAAGCCGGTTAATATCATGTTGAGGGACCAATTGCGGAAACTTTCAGTCCGCACGCGAGAAGAATAATGATTCGTCCTCTGGCATACGGGACTGTAAATTATAGTATGCCGATTTTTTATTATGAAAACAAGACGTAAGGTTGCTAAGCTGTCAGGTAAGAAGTCAGCTGATTGTAAAAGCTGGCCAAGTTTAAAAGCTTATCCGATATTAACTGAGTGGTCTGACGGTCATCTTTATGATTCTCATAATGAACGGTGTAACAAGCGTTTTAAACAATGCCGCCGATGTGGAGCTTTAAACCACCTCCCGTTGTGTATGTTTTGTAAAGAAGAGAATAGAATTTTTAATCTGAAAGCCCCCTCACTATCCTCTGATGCTGCGTGTGTCTTGGATTCGTCTGGGAAAAGCAAGTAGGATTAGGTTAAACTTACAACCTTAAAGAAGTAGAGTTGCTAGTCTCTTTAATAATTAGTCACAGCCCCTCAGTGTGTAATCTGGGGGATTTTTAACCATTAATTAATTAACATTCAAATAAAAAATACAATGAAACAACAGACAGAAATTAAATTGGATATAAAAAAGTTAAAGCTTGGAGATAAACTTTCTAGGCTTTCATACTTAACCGTTTTGGCAATTAGAAGTGATGCTTTATTGGTATCTAATGAAGCTGGAATGACCTGGGATATTGGTAATAGTATTGTTGAACGTGAATGCTATAGTGCCAGCCAGTTTACAGCTGAAAAAGCCGTTACGCGTTCTGAACTTATTGATATCTTTAACACCACTGGTGACGGAGTTTATACGGTTTGCTTTAATAAACAACCAAAACTATCCGATGCTTTTGACAGCATTGCTAATAAGGGCAAGATTAAATCCAACGCCACGCTTAAAAAAGAACTAGCCGCCGCGATGGAAGGTGAAGAACGGATACTGGTTGGTTACACCGTTTCACGTGAAGTGTCGTGGGGCAGGTCATTAGTTGTAGACCTTGAAGTAACTGAGCAAAACCGCCTTCGGCAAGTTGACCACCGGACTATTAACTGGCTAATTTTTAAGAACACTAAATACAGTGTTAAATAATTTAAGTCACCTGTCGTGACTTATTAACAAACAACAAAAACAAACAACAATAAAACAAAAGTAAAATAACATGAGCGATACAGCAAAAACCCTCGATGATGCAGCGTATAGTTTGGCACTCCCCCGTAACTACTACCGCTTTCGGTGTGTAGAATGCGAGGAGACTAAAACTAAAAACGGCCACCGGATGCTTAAGTTTAAATTGGAAATCACTCCCCGTGATGCTAACACTCCAACGACTGTTGGGGATATTAAAGTTGATGGCTTGCAGGTTTACGCTAATAGCGTTATCTCTGAGAAGTCTATTAACTTCCATAATCAGGTTCGTTCGGCATTTGGTTTGCCCAAACTTGAAGCTCACGAAACCGAACAATCACAGGCAATTCAGTTTAAAGGACTTGAATGTTTTGCCTTGGCTCAAGGTAGTGTTGAGCCGGATAAAACCAGCAGCGGGGAACCTATTATTGACCCTTATACTGGTAAGGCTCGTATGGTTACTAAGCGTGAAGTAGTTGAGTTTGCACCGAGGCCGGAATAAGTAAACAGATAGTGGGCTGCGCATACTTAAAACGCAGAATTTAAAACCATTTAATTTTATGTCTATCCGAAACATTGATATTTCAGAAAACTTGATGCCCCAAAAATCCCCTGTTATTTTTACCATCTACAAAGATGCCAATAAACAATTCAGATGGCGGGCTAAGCGTGGTGGTAGGATTATTGCTAATTGTGGAGAAGGCTACAAAAGAAAAGAAAGCCTATTAAAAACTCTGACCAATTTTATCTTTGCTTTGTCTGACGAATCGGGTGTTGTTAAGGTAAAAGATACAACTAGAACTTGGTAATCCTAGTATTATATGTTAGTAATCACTCGCAAACCGGGGCAGAAATTTATTATTGGTAATAAAGAAGTAACTATTACAATAATCGAGGCGTCTTCTCATGTTGTTAGACTGGGTGTTGAAGCACCAAAGGAAATCTATGTAGCAAGAGAAGAGATTTTTAACCAAGGTAAAGCCACTAAAAGCAGGAGCTTGCATGACACCAACAACGATGTTAAATTTGTCGGCTGAAAAGTTTACATATTTATGGAATGCTGATTATGTTAAGATTGCACCAGACTCAGCTACTATTAGACATATTTTAAGCAGCTGTGCCCTGCCTTGTAGTTTATGTAACAGAGGGCCTAGTGTTACACTAGAGAGTAGTTATAAAGGTTGGGGAGTTTATTCAATCAGCTGTCCTCTGTGTTACGGAAGCAACTCAACTCATTTTAGAAAAACAAAAGAAAATGATTGGTTAGATGTTTTAAATTATTGGAACTGGCTTCAATGGTATTTTAAAGCTAGACCGTTCGATAAAAAAGCAAAGATAATTATTCCTGATACATACAGAATTAAAACCTTTTTCACACTACAAGATATTCATGGACTCTAAAATTAATATTAATAATCCACAAAGTTTATTACTGTATGCACAGATTGAAGACTACATTAATAAGCTTGATTTTTACAACCGCCTAACCACCGAAGTCAAACGTAATATGGCTTTGAGTTTGGCGGCTTTTACTGAACAGAGTGTTACTAAATTTATCGCCGGTCAAAAAGAACACGGCGGGGATTTACGTGACCGCAATTTACCTGCTGAGTTATCCGCCGAACAGATTGATAGTTTTTGGTATGGTCCTTTTGGGGCAATGAACTGGCCAGCTAAACCACAATAATTATATGGATATAAAATCAGGAATTATTATTGTTCCAGTTATGTTTAATGTAGTTACGCATCCTCAAACTTGCAGTATAAATCCACAGCATACTAAGGGTGTATTCTTAGTAAAAGGTGGTGCGGAAATATCTCTAGGTTGTGTTGATTGTTTAACAACTCAAGAGTTTAACGAGAGACTATTTACATACGCAGGTTTTACATTACCACAGTGATATGCTAAGAACCAAACCATCTATACCCTACTGTGGCCTAACAGTAATGTTGGGTAAACCATCTAGGTTTGATACAAAAGAACTATTAAGCGGTCATGCTGGTCAGGTTTTTAAATCCTATCTACACCCACTAACAATTGATTCAATTGACTTAAGAACTTCTGACAATCCAGAGCCGCTTTTGCCAAACACCAAAGTGGTATTATTGTTGGGGGAAGAATCACTTAATAGGCATTACCCCGGCGGTGATAAACTAACACTTAATGATGCAAGGGGAAATCCAGTTGTTAACCAATATAATAACATAGTATATTTACCATCTTATGCCCCACAAGAAGCCTTTGACTTTAAAGCAGAATATGAAGCTGGAGAAGATGCTGATGAAGAGTCAGCGGAAGGTGAAGAAGATATTAAAGGACATGGAACAACTAAGAGAAGAAATTGGAGATGGTGGTTGCTTAATGATTGTAAAAAAGCAACACGTATCCTTCACAGACCCGAGCTTTGTAACACTACTACAAATACACTCTCAGTTAAACTCTATCCAGACATCAACGAAGTCATTGCGGAGTTGCATAGCAAAAGCGGTGAATCACTTTATTTAGATATCGAAACCGCCAAACGCCAAACCTTAACTTGTGTTGGGTTTAATTTCTCATCTTCAAATAAAATTTTTGTAGTCCCTTGGAAACGCTACAATAACCAGTTGATGTATGATGAGAAACTTTGCCGCCGATTCATCCAAGCCCTCGCGGTTGCAATGGGTAGGAATGAAGTAGTTTGCCATAATGCTTCTTATGATTTATTGGTTCTTTGTTGGAAGTATAAAATTCCGCTTCCGCGTAAAGTATTCGATACTATGCTGGCATGGCATAGATGCTATCCAGAAGTTGAGAAGTCTCTCGGGCATCTTATATCTTATTTTCTATATCGGGCTTTCCACAAAAACGATGGAGTTTATGAACCACATAATCCGGTTCAGGAAGAACAACTTTATAACTATAATGCTAAAGACATTATAACCATGCGGGAAATCCATGGGGAGATAAAGCAAGAATTAGTTAAATGCAAAGCTGTTGAATCTGCTAACTGGGCTAATCGAATGGTTAGGGCTTATCTAACCGCCACGCTACGCGGGATTAAAACCAATACAAAAGAGTATTGTGAGCGTTATGATATGCTTGAACTTAAACGTGTTCAAGTAAATCGGTGTGTTAAAATTATCACTGGCCGTCCCGACATGAATGTTAGGAGTTGGCAACAAAAGCAAAAGTATTTATATGAAGACTTAAAACTTCATTGCCCCGATGATAAAGCACCAACGGCAAGTAAAACACTCTTAAAGCTACTAACTAAAAAAACCGTTCCGTCAATTAAATTAATGTTGCTGTCCACCAGAACCTCTAAGCTTGCATCTTCGATGAAGTTTAGACTCTGGCCGGATATGCTGACGGGGGAATATAATAGATTTACTTGTGGTTACAATATCGCTGGAACTGATAGTTTCAGGTTGGGAAGCCGGGCTATTTTTAAATATAAACGCGGTGATACGGACGCCAAATTAGGTTATGGAACAAACTTACAAAATCAAAAGAAAGAACAACGGACTCTTATTAAGCCTGATTTTGGTCTTAAACTCGGTCAGGTGGACCAAGCCGGTGCTGAGGCTCTTATTGTTGCTTATCTTTGTCGTCATGCTAGGTTTAGGGAACTTTTTCTTAACGGCATCAAGTCGCACGTTTTCGTGGCTTTACACGTATTCAGAGATGTGTGGACGAAACGAATTGGTTCGGAAGAAGTTTTGGCTCAGCTATGTAATTGCAATCCGAGAGAGCTTAAATCTCATCCACGGTTCAAAGAAGTGGAGAAGCTCATTAAAGAATCTGACAATTGGCCAGCTAAAGAGCGCTATTATTTCATTGCAAAAATGATTTGCCATGCGTCTAACTATGGTATGAAGTTTCCCACTTTTCAAATCAATGTTTTGGAAAAAAGTGATGGGGCGGTTGAACTTTCGATTCCACAATGTAAAAACTTTTTGGAACTATATCATAGACTCTTTCCAGAAATCGAACAATGGCACGCAGAGACTAGGGATGAATTAATTAGAACTAGGATATTGTATAATCTGTTTGGCGAACCCCGTAGGTTCAATGACCATTTTGGGGATAACTTATGGAAATCCGCCTACGCATTTAAACCACAGTCAACCGTGGGACAAATTACCAACTACGCTTTTACTGAGTTACAGGAACTTTGTGACATGGGCGGGACAGAGGAATTCCCCATTAGGGAATGGTATTTTTCACTATTACAAAACAACCATGACAGTATTTTGTTTCAGTTTAAACCTGAGTTTGAACAGCAAGTTTGTAAGATGGTTACGGGGCATATTGAACGGGCTTTGATGTCACCAAGGGGTGAAGCATTTAAAATGAAGTCTGAATGTCAGACGGGTTACAATTGGTGTCCAGAGAAGAAAGTAATTAATCCTGACGGATTGAAGGAGATTAAGATTTATACCTAAAAATATCAATGATGATGACCTACCAGATATTTACAAAAAATACATGGACATTCCGCCTTTTTACAAACCTAACTATAAGGATATGATGGAAGACGAATCAATAACAACAGAGAAGTATGAAGAAACAGAAGTAACAGCTACGCTTTCTAATACTCTGTTAGATGAAATAAATAATGTAGAAGACTATCTAGTAAAGCATCATCAGTTTTTGTCTGGTATACCCTGCAGAGTATATGTTAACTACGCTAAAAAAACTCATACATATACTCAACGTCAACGTCGGATTGTTAAGCGGGCTGTTGATGTTAAGCCTAAGTTTTATGATGAGAATGGTAAACAGTATTTTACTAAAGACAATAAATTTTTAGAAGAATACCTGAAGTATTTCTATAAGCAACAAAGTGATAATGCTAAGGCTAAAGAAGATGTAAAAAAAGCAATAGAAGATTTTATAGATAAAAATTTAATGCCAAAACCCGAACCAGAAAAACTCAATCCACTCAAGTTTTTCTCACCTACCGATTTAACCTGACAGACTAGAATAATTAATAATTTATTATGTCGTCTGAAACTTCAATTGTAGAACAAGCAACTCATGATTTTGACCTAGAGCAAGAGTATAAAAAACTTGACTTCGGTTTATTAAAAGTCCCCCAAACCATAGCTACTGGTAACACTACCGCTGGTGGTCAACCCACTAACGCTCAGCAGCCAAATGTTAAAATTGCATCATCACAGTTTAACACGAATCTTGAACGGTTTCATTTTATTTGTAAAGACTTACCGTCTGATAACCTGTTTATTAATTTTGATTTTTACTTCATGGTTGCTAGTGCGCTTGCAAGGCGGTGTTGGTTGGGGGAAGGAGATATGTATAGGATTTACCCTAATCTATACATCGTCTGTGTATCAGACCCCGGATTAGGTAAATCATTACCGGCTAGAACTGTGAATCAAATCCTCTCATCTTTAGTCGATACTAAGTTTGACAAAGGGCAAAATAAAGTGGTTGAATTAAAATTATTAAACCTCGGCCCCGATGCCATTACTTATGAAAAGCTAATATTAAGAGCCGCCGCAGCTACAGACAGTATTAAGCTACCAACTGGTAAAATCTACCAGCACGCTTCTACTACGTTTTGTTTAGGTGAAGAGCTAGGTATGTTGTTTTCTGATAACACCCGAAAGGTAGTTTCGTTTTTGATGCAGGCTTATGACTGTCATCGGTTTGAGGGTGACACAATTAAACATGGAGTTAAGATTATTAACAACATCTGTATTAATTTCCTTGGCTGCACAACCCCCGGTATCATTAGGGATTTATTAAAAACCAAAGTCCTTGATGATGGATTCACGGGGCGGGCTTTGTTTTTATACACAGATAAAAAACGCCCCCATCCTGCTACTATTCATTTTAAACCCGAGCAGGCTATTGAAATGGAGCATATTAAAAAGCATCTAAGGCAACTGGCTAAGCTGGTTCCTAAACAACTAAACTATACCCCCGAGGCCCAAAAGTGGATTGACCATTGGCACCATAGTAAAGAAGACATTAAGCTTAATGACCATCCGAAGCTTAAAGATTTCCATGCAAGACGCCGGATTCAAATGATCAAACTAGCTATTGCTCACGCGTTAGCTGACAAGATAACTGATGTTATTGATGTGCCAAATTTAGAAGCAGCAGAGAAGTTAATAGCTAGTGCTGAGGTTAATATGCACAAAGCTCTGATTGGCAATTCAGAAAACCCATTGGCTATGTTGGCTGATTCCATTAAAGAATACGTAGCTAAAAATGGCCCCACTTCCCGTAAGAAACTACACCTACAATTCTACGCTCAAGCTCATGATGATATTAGTGGACTTCAGCGGGCTATGGATTTCTTGGTTGGAACAGATCAGTGTGTGTCAACGCAGGTAGATGGAAAGGATGGATTGGCAGTGGTTAAACAACAACAATAAATAATACTAAAAAACAATATGACAAATCAACAACGACAGGTAAGAGATTGGATGATAAGGGGTGGACAGGAATGTCCAGATAAACCCACAGTTCCTAGTTTAGAAGTTAGGAAACTAAGGGCAAAATTAATATTAGAAGAAGCACTTGAAACTATAGCAGCATTAGGTTTCAGTGTTGTAGTTGATGAACCTGTAAAAATTTATCCTCACTGTGGTAGTGATAGTGTAACACTGGTTGATATTGCCGACGGTTGTGAAGACTTAAAAGTAGTAACAGAAGGAACTCTGATTGCTTGTGGGCTATTACACAATACAATATTGACTGAAACTGACCCACTATTTAATGAAGTAATGCGAAGCAACAACTCTAAAATTCCTGCTGATGGTAAAGTAATAAAAGACTCTGACGGTAAGATTCTAAAACCTGATACTTATTTTAAACCAAATCTAGCCTCGATTATTAATAACCTCTAATAATATTACTATGAATAACCTATCAATGTATACCCCGCCGGTTAATAACAGCTGGAATGAGTTTAAAGGCAACTGGTTTAATGTGACAAGAGGGGGATTTAATTATCTACTAACCAACAAGTTTGATGCACTACCTACTATTTATCATAGGCTGGCATTTGCTATTCTTAAAAAATCAGTGACCAAAAAATACCAAACACCTGAAGGTTTTAATATCGAAAACAATCGTGAAATGTTAAGCCACGGTCAGATATTTATCGAAGAAAACCTAAGCTGGCCCCCGATGTTTCACAACATTTCTGTTGGCCCAACAGTTGAAGATACAGATATCCACGTATTAGACGTTGGTTCTAATGTTGGATTTTTTACTCAATGGCTAGGCTCCAAAATCCCCAATCTAACCTATCATTTATTTGACCCTGTTGAATCCCATAACTTAAGGGCTGCTCAGATTAATTGGGATAATAGATCGTTATTAAATAAGCCTAATTCTAGGCAGTTTATTTTATTAAACACTGTAGCAGTTGGGGCAGAGGAAAAAGATGAAGTCACTTTTAATGTAGGAGAATTGGTAACTAAAAATATCCCCCGAACCACATTGGCACAAGTAAAAGTAAATCAAATAACCATCGACAGCTACAACAAAAATACCCCCTATAGATTCTATCTGTGTTTGAAGATTGACACAGACGGAATGAATTTGGAGGTATTACAAGGGGCAGTTAAAACACTGCCGTTTGTTAAATGGTTATTGATTGAAAAAGAATCAGGTCATGATTTAGTTCATCAGTTTTTGAAACGTAATAGATTTGACTTCCAAGGCATGACTTCTTCTAGTGATATGGTATATTTAAATAGCACTGCTGAGAACAACTGTATGTCTGAGCATTTCGATGTGGTTGGTTACAAGCAACTAGAACTCCCTAATCTAAACTTGGAATCAAAGACCTGCGGAGTTGATTAACACTACGTTGTTTGTTGTAGCTCTTTAACCGTTCTTTAGCTTCCTTTTCGCCATAGACTTTAACTAAATATCTATAATATTTAGCAAACTCATCCGGTGCATTGTCAATTGATGGAAACGTCGTGACGGCACCGGATTTTAGTTTTTGTAACCCGGACTTTAAACCAGAAGGATTGCCCCTATTTTCATCAATGGTTTTTTTAACTAGCCGTTTAGCCTCGGGGACTAACTCCTTTACATCGTCGATTTTTTGGAACTTCTTAGATTCCATTCCGACATAAGGATTTACATTTTGCGGCAAGGTTTGGCCTTGATAATCTTTCCCCGACATCTGTTTATAGACCCGCAAATCCCTACGTTGTTTTTGGGTTTCAACCTCATCGCTATCTTTGGACCAGTTTAAGATTAACCGACCAGTTTGGATATTATTGGTTAAGAGTTTTTGTGTAAGCATTGGCAAAACCTCAAGTGGATTTTCCCCCTCTTGCGTAATGGCCTGAATTGCATCAGAGATATTATCAACTACATCAGAAACAACTTCAACCGCTGGGAAGTTAAATCCGTTAGGTTTGTTTTTGAAACTAACATCACCTAAGGTTTTTAACATCTCACCCAAAAACCCTAAAACACCAGAGTAACTCAACGCCGCTGCTGTTGCATAAGTGGCACCGTGTAATTTATCCACGGCTGAGCCTTCTGAGTTTTTAATCTCAGACAATGAGGGGATATTTAGCTTTTTATTACTAACCGTTTCCCGCACTTCTTTAGCCACAAAGCCCCCAATAGCTCCAGCCGTTAGGGACAATAATAACGGGGTGTAGTTACCTTGGGTTGCCGGGATGATTACATGTTTATGTAGATTGTTTAACTGTTCCACATTCCACTTCATCATTCGGAACATTGGAGCTACTTGGCTGTTAATCATCCAGCTAGGCAAACCTCTTACATCATAAGTTCCCTGTGATAAATCAACAATTCGTGAGGCTAGTTGAATGTCTGACATTTCTTTATAGTCAGATTTATTAGCCAACTCAGTTAAAAACTTAATAGATTTAGCATTACCGTTTTCGGCTTTTCCGCGATGGATTTTAATGATTGATTCTCCAGCCGCCTGCGCAATACCCCGGCTGAACTCTTCAAGCTTTTCCCGCCCGCTAATCTTAGCAATACCATCACCAAGTTGGCGTAAGCGTTCTACAGTTTCAGTGGTTGGATAATAGATATCCTCTAAATTAGAAATCTTTTCCTTAATCCGCCCCGTCGATTTTGCATTTCTAATCCCATCACCAATATTAGTAATCGCATCCAAATATACTTTAGGCGCATCGCCAAATGACGGGATAAATTTACTAACAACAGGAAGGGCAGAGATAATATCATTAACTCCGGTTAGTGGACCCAGAATAAGGTTATTGGCAATGCGGGCAATGGCGTCAATTTTAGGATTCTGTTTAATATTAACACCTTGAACCGTATCAATAATACCTGTTAAGGTTTCATTAGAAGGGATGCGGGAAATCCTGTCCTTTGTCGGTGTTACCTTGTTTCCCCATGAATCTTTGGAGTAGCCTAAAATATACAAATTGTTTGGGTCACTTTCCACCGCATCGAACCAAGCGCGGTCTTTGGCCACTCTGCGCCAGTATCTCCGAAGGGTTACAGCCGGGTCAGCCTCTAGCCACGAATCGGGCAATCCAACGCCCTCTGCCCGCCTTACCGCGCCGAATTTGGTCGAATTACCGCCACCGGACGGACCGCCCGAAAATGACCCTTTGTAATCCTCAAACAACTCAAGCGCGGTTTCACGGTCGAAACTATACTTGTCTTGAATGTGGTTAATAAAGTCGGTTTTTAATATATCAAAAGCCTCCGAGCCTTCATGGTTTAGGATGATGTCCAATTGTTTAGAACCGGCAATATCCGGGAAGTAAAATGGATTTACTTTAGCATCCCTAGGAACCGCCTCATAACCCCCTCGCGGGCCACGAACAAATTCAACAACAGGTTGACCAGCTTTGATTTGGTCTTCTTGTTTTTGTTTTAATAAATCACGTTGGATATCATAGGCTTTTTTTAACTCCTCAGTTGGTAACTCCTCGCGTAAAGATTTATTGGTTCGATGTTCTTCACGTAAAGTATCAATTAAAAACGTCTGGTCTTTGTAACTTAACGATTTAATATTCTCAACAGAAGGATTATAGTATCGGCCCTCATATTCATCCATTTTTGTTAAAGCCTCTTTAATTGCTGGTGCAATATACTTACCGCTTTCGCCAGCTCGGGTAGAAAGCTTATCAATATCGCTACCAAAGATAGGAAGGCGAGATTTTAAATCTCTTAAGTTTTGTTTAATAATACCCGCTTTTCTAAATGCTGGCATCGCTAATGTATCCTCAATATTAGACCTAATGTCCTTTGCCGTTTTGCCTTGAGGGGCTGGGCGGGGGATTTCATTAGTTACATCTTCGATGTCTGAGTTTTCTTGATACCTAATATCTGGATTCTTTGGGTCAAATGCACCGGAGTTACCTGTGGCGGATTTGATTTGTTCTGGTTTGAAAACAACAAAATCAAGCCCATACTCAGCCCCCCTTGATGAAACATCTATAATTCCATCTATGAGACCTTCTTTACGTAACCGTTCTATATGTGGATAAATACCTTTTTCATCCCACATTAGCTTTTTATTTTCTGGTTTACGTAAGTCTAATGGATTTTTTAAGCTAAGAAATACTTCATGTATTTGATTATTACCAAATAACTCAGCACTTTTTCTGCTCGTAGTAAAATACATACCAGAACCCAAAGCATTACCACGAGCTTGTCCGAAGCCTTCTTTAAAGGTATAAAAAGGAGAGCTTTCAGTCCCATGATAAACCCTCAGCGGTTTACCCTCTTTATCCACAACCTTACTATCCCCAAACCAATTCTTAAATTCAGGCGTTTCGGTTTGGTTAGTATTAACCAACTTATCAGACTTAGTAACCTCGTCTGATTCTTGATATTTATTACCGCTTCGTCTATTTAATTCTTTAGTAATAAATTCTTGCTGCATTTCATAATCTTTTAACCACCGCTTTTCCACTTCAATCGGAACGTCTTCAGATTTTAATCCGTATTTTAAATTATCAATATGAAATTTAAGCTGGTCAAGTCTTTCTTCTAACTTAGATGTTTCAGAAGCTATAATTTCACGCTCAAAGCTATCAGCAGATTTTTTATCTACTTTAAACTCAGACTTAGTAACCTCATCTGATTGCTGGTTATTTATCTGTCGGTCGCCAGATTCCTGTTGCGTAGCAACGGCTTCTTTAGGCTCACCGGCCTTAACACTCGGAGCTTCCCCCGACCCAATCTCTTTATCGACTCTTTGCCCTTTTTGGGTTGGAGTTTCGGATCTCTGCTCGTTCCCTTGCTCATTTATTTTACTTTCTGGTTTTTGATTATCTGTCTGGTTTTTGTTAATAACCTGAGTAGTGTCTTCACCTTCATCCGCTTGTTGGACATTGGCGTATTTATTAGCGAACGTCTCACCAAAGGACGGGTCTTTAATAAATCGGTTTGTGACATATTGTTGAATATCTTCTGTTGAGGCTTTGCCGATTTTTAACTTTACTTGACTTAAGAAATCTTTCCACCCTTGTTTGAAAGTCCCCTGATTCCCATCGAGATTGACTGCTCGGTTAAATACCTCGTAACCACCTGTTTCTGCAATGTATTCTTCAGGAGATAATGGACTTTTTCCGTTGTCAATTCTACGTTGATTGTCAGCTTTAAATTCTGGTAGCTGTTCAACTGCCCGCTCAAGATTAACGGCGGCGGTTTTTTCATATCTATTTGGGCTATTCTTAAAATCAGTAAACCACCCATGAATAAACTCATGAGGGACAGTATCAGGCGTGGCGATGTTTGGGTTTACTTTGGACATTAAAGATGTTAAGCCATCCCTAACTGCTTCGATTTCACCCCTAACTGGTTTGCCGGTTTCTTTATTAACAAGTCTACCGTCTAATGATTGTTTGACATTCCGAAGTGGTCCAAAGACTTTATTAAACGTATCAAAAAATTCTTTAGTAGCCGATAACTTCTGTTCATTACCAGCTTTTTCCGCATCCTTCCTAAGTCTAGTTTCAGCAGTTAGTTGGGTTTCAGAATCAGTTAATCCTTGAAAATTCTTACGACGTTCAGCTAATAGCTGTTTATCCTGAGCCGTCAGTTTGCCCTCTTCAGTTGGGGGGAATTCTGCTTTAGCTCCAGTGGATTTCTCGGTAGAGTAACGTCTATTAAAGTAATAAGTTTCTCCTAACTGCGAACTAAACTTAGCAGCCTCAGAAGCTTTCCCCTGAGCCATTAAATCAGAAAACAACTTATAGTTACTTTCCCGCTCGCTCTTAATCTGTTCAACTGGTTTTACTTTGGGCAAACCAATAGACTCTTGGCCAGTTTTAAACGTAGTTTCACCTTGTGGATTATCACCACCCGATTCAATTCGGTCCCTAGCCCTAACACTAGGAAGTGAGCGGTCAAACATTGTTTCAGCAGATTCAGCAGCTGACTTATTAACATTAACAACATCTTGTTTAATTCCTAGTTCTTTAAAAATCCCCTCTTTAGGTAACGCCTGTTTAAACCGTTCAGGCAAATCACCTTTAGGTTTTAATTTAGTCCTAATTTCTGGTGATAAGATTTTATTTTCAATGGCAACAGCGGGTGGAATTTGCGGGCCTTTTGCATTGATTTCCACGTTATATCCAGGCGGAATGATACCTCGTGAAATTTCACGTTGAGCAGTTTGGCTTTCGAGGATTGGGCCATAGTCTTTCAGGGTTTGGGTTTTATCACCAACAGACTGCTGTAACTGTTTTAATTGTTCAGGGCTAACACTAGGTTTAACATCGCCCGCATTAGGATTAATTTTAAAAATCTTGCCCGCCAACGCGGAAGGCTTATTTAAGATTGCACCGCCAGCAATACTAAGTGCAGCTTCGGCTGGATTAATAGGCTTACCAGTTGCAGCATCTAATACCAACTCCCCTGCCGGAATAGCCGCACCAACACCAACATTTAACATGTTAGCTTTCTCAGCAGCCGAAATTCCAAGTGGTGCGACGGTTGGTTTGATTAAATTATTAACCATCTTAGCCCCTGTTTTTCCAGCCTCTAAAACCCCTCGTGGATTTGCGGCCATAACAGGTAATTGTCCAGCTAGTGAACCTCCCATAAACGACATGGGATTTGATTGTTGAGCCTCAGCAACAGTTTGTTGGACTGATTGTGGCATTAATTTATTTTGTAAATAATTAATACCAGCACCGCCACCCATAGCAGCGGCAATTGATAGGCCAATTTCGGTTAAGGGGGCGGCGGGACCAGTTGCAGCGGCAATAGGTAAAATAATAGGTTGTGCTGCAATAGCTGCCCCCAAACCACCAGCAGCAGGAAGCACACTAGTTGCTGCGCCAATAGCCGCCGACTTAATTGGCGACATTGGCTGTGGCTGTTGAACAGGTTGTGTGGCTGTTAAATCAGGGGGCGGAGTAACAGTTGGGGGTTGAGTGTTAATTTTGGGAATAATATTCCCCGTATTAACATCAACATCAAAACGCTCAGGGTCAAAACCCTTTGACTGAATAGTCCGGCGTTTATGTTGTTCGTCGATAAATTGTAGTGCCATATTATTTACGCTTAAATTCACTAGCTGGCCGCATAGCTACAGGTAATCGCATAGCAGCGGGTTTTCCATATCTAGGTTGTCCATACATATTAGCTTTATTAATCTCTTCGATTAACGCCTGAAGCTGTTCTTCAGTTAACTGAGGCAATTGCGGCTGTTCAACCATCGGGCTACTAACTCGTTCATAAGGATTCAAGGAATCCATTGACATTAAATCAACTTGAGGATAAACACCAGTTACGGGTTTTTTGTAATTATTACGCGGAATTAAATCCAGCGGCCTAGTGCTTAAACCCTCAACAGCTGTGCTACCAATATCAACAAACTTCGGTGTCTTAAATTCCTCTGTTGGTTTGCGGACAAATAACTTACGTAAATTACCCGCCACATCACCAATGCCCTGACCGACTTGGCCAAGGGTTTTACCGGCATCATTGATTGGGGCTTCCAGTGGTTTAGCAATGTTTTGTTGATACATATCTAACAAATTACTAAACCCAAATTTACCCCTCACTAATTCAGGTATAATACCTTGCATCTGTGGTTCAGCAGCATTGGTGTTATTAGCCGGTTGCCCGCTAACCGTTTCAGCCTGTGGCTGCATAACAGCAGGTTGCGGTTGTTTGCCACTAGATAACATGGGGGGAATATCGGTAGTAATATAGTTACTAGTATCGCTGCCCGCCGGGGCATTAGCCGCAACATCATCAGGGGTAATTCGATAATCTGCCAAATTAAAAACACCAGCTTGACGACGGCGGGGAATACGCTCGGTTTTATAGCTAACAACCTGTTCTTCCATGTTACCAGTTTCGGGGTTTAAAACAGTTTTAGTAATCGGAATCAATTTCTCTTCATAATCAGTTCCACTACCCTCATAAGTTGTTTTGCCGGTAATATCAACAGCCGAATCTCCCAACTTCAAAAGCCCCTTATTAACCTCTTGGTTAACCATTGAGTTTAAGACTTCTGGGCGTGCTTTAACTTGTAACTCATTAGCATTATTTAACGCTTCCAATGGTGCTTTACTGACGGGCAAATTCCCATACGCAGAAGCATACCAACTAGCTTGTTCTTGGGGGTTTTTAAAAGTGGTTGGCGGGTTTAAACTCTGAAGTTGGTTACCCGGCAAATTACCCAGTGCAATACCAAGCGATGCCCCCACATCGCCCAGTTTTTTAAATTCTTGAGCTTGCTCTAATTCATTTTGTTTCTGTAACAATGCAATCGCCGCATCATTCTGCATCGGCAATGACTGCTTTAAATAACTAAGCCGCCGATTCTGGTCCAACTCCGCCATAGCATTTTGGGCCATGAAATTCGCGTTAGCCCCTTTTGCTTTAAGCCCCCCAAATAACCCAGAACCTTTATATGGCAAATTACCACTTTCACTAGAGATGGGCGCTTTGGTGCTAAAGTCAGTATTAGCCACTAAGCTTGATGTATCATAAAGGCCACCCAATAAGCCCTCTAATAATCCACCAAACTTCTTACCAATCGACCGATCAACTCTAGTGTTTGAACCCATAAAATTATAGTTGTTACTTAACTTCTGTCTTTAAAAAATCAATCGCTGCTGATTTAGGTTTAAGCCCTGGTAAAAACTTTTGAAAGTTAATAAAAATCAGCGGCCATTTACCGACTGAAAACCAATGAGTGTGGTAGTGTTTAACACCATAGCAACACCCGAAATTCTTAGGCCATTTTACTTCAGCAGATTCAACAACATTTGTTCTAATATCACGCCTACAAAAAGCGGTTGAACCCATCAAATACATTAGTTCTACATCTTCTTCAGGATGGCGGTGTTCTACAATAGTATAACCAGATGGAATATACCAAATTTCTGCACGACGTTGGCCAAACTTAAAAAGTGTAAATCCTCTACAAGGACCATATTTATTAAAGATAGTCATAAACTTATTTAATGTCTTTACTCTCGCTTTGTAAATTATGGCACTGCTCTCTAAATAAGGGGGACAATTCCCGTAACTTATCCCGCCCAAGTGTAATCAAAATAGCCGCATAAAACATATCCAACCCTGCATGTCTAAGCGTATCAGCCGCAGTTCGTTGGTTAGCTAAAGCTGAATTTTCCCACTTAACGGAATCGGCATAAGTGTTATTAACCAGTTGTTCAGTAACAATAAGTAAGTTACTATGCTTAATCCAAAACGCCGTAGAAAATAACCTACTAGCTTGTGCTGAAACTGCCAAAATTTCCTCCGCCGTTGGTCTGTTAGCACCGTCTATAAGGTCATCAATTGCGTGGATATAGTTTCGGTAAAAAGAAATAAACTCCAGTGTTTCTGGATGCTGTTCTAATTCCTCTGCCAATCGTGTCATTAATTGAGTGTTGATGTGTTTCATATATTTATCAATAATCAGGAATCGCTCCTGCTACTTTCTCCCAAGGTGCAACTTTATTTGCATTAATAGCTGCTGTTGCCTGCATGTTTGATGTGTTTTGGTTCATCAAATTACCGGCTAAATTACTGTTATTAGCCCCACTAAACGCTCCACCGATTTGGCCTTGGCTCTGCCCGCCACCACTATTACCGCCAGTCATATTATTAAAAGTCCCAGACTTCAGATTGGGGGCAATGTTGCCGATGGCTGAAAGTGTTTGGGCTAAACTATTTTTTTTAGCACTTAACCTATCATCAAATCTAAGGGCATTTTTAATCGACGCTAACGGACTCCCAGTCCCCGCAGTGCCTTGGCCAATATTGTTTCTGTTACCAATCCGCTCAACATTAGCAATCTCGCCCTCTGTTAATTTATTGGGGTCCATGCCCCCTAATAGCTCAGCGCTTTTTTGGCCAATTAACTCTCTAAGTTTAAAAAATTCTGGGTCAGCTAATTTCTGTAGTTCTTGGAGTTGTAGATTAGTTTCCCCCTGACCAAGCTGTTCAATTCTATTTAAGCCTACATTCTGATTAGCATAATCAGCCCCAAATTGCTTTAGTAAATCAAGCTGAGTTTGAGTATCCGATAAAGCCGTAGCTGCATTAGCTTTATTATTAGCTAGTGTTAAAGCCGGAAGGAAGTTTTGAAAACTAGTAGCTAAGTTAGCAGCTTTTCGATAGTTTTTATTTTGGTCAATATTCTTGCCAGGAATTACTGACCCATCAGCATTAAATTTAATAGCCGGATAAATCCGTTTCTTATCCCCGCCACCGAATAAACCACCAAAAACTTGATTGACTAAACCCGCCCCCGGCATTACTGCATCAGCAGCGATTGATTGATTAATATCAGCCATAATGTTAAATTATTGTGTCAAAGCCAACGCATCTAAAGCTTCTCTATTCCGCTTAGATACTATAACTTGTTGTGTTGGGGATGAGATATTTGGATCTTCCACAGACTCTAACTTAGCATGAGTTAATTTACACTGAACATCCCATTCCACCAAAAACCCATGCTTCCAGCCCGCTAAAGTGTTTTTTGTAAAATCAAAATCAATCACCTGAACCGTGTCTAAATCAGACAACCCCAATGGATTCTCGTAACTAGCTTGATTAGTAACTGCTGTCAACCGTTGCTCAATAACAGCTGATAGTTTAGTGCCGAATTTGCGGTCTGTGTATGAAGACGCATAAACTGTGCCAGACTTTAAACAATCTACAAATACCAACTTAAGCTTCCACGGTCTTTGTTCTATATCTGGATTATTAGTGCAATGGTCGCCTAAATAAAACTTACAAGTCGCTGTTTCTGTTGAAGCAAAAGCCTCATAGAATTTGCCGTCAGTAGTAACAAAAAATAGCTTACGTCCAACTGCTGTTCTTACCTCTTCAAACTTTAATATCTGCCCCACTCCTGGGTATAGGTCAACCCCTGCAAACACTTCATTTAAGGTGTCGTAGATAATAATCCCTCGACCAAAAATTGTATTAACCCCAAACAACGCATAGTTATCATAAACAATAGCGGCAGTATAGTCTTGAAAAATGCCCTGTAAAATGGGGCCGACTTTTTTGGAGAAAGGGGAATTGATACCTTCTGTTTTAATCATCTTAATTGCATTAAATGACCTTAAACCATTAAAGTCAACAAACGCATTATCGCCAATTAATTCAACAAACGCAAACGGCGAAGTGGCTCCGGCGGTGAATAAAAACCGGGATATAAAATCCGGCTCCCCATAAATCAAATCTTCTGGCTGGATTAATGGCGTAACCGCATAAGCCGCCTTCGAGGTCGATACAAAAAAGCTATTATCGTCGGCTGGTAATCTCGCAATACAGGTGACTTGGTTATAGTCCACTGAAATAGCCGCGTTTCTAGCCCCTCCGTCCGCCTCTTGTGGTTCTTTTGTTCCATCTTCTTTAATAATCACCATGAAATCCAGTGGCCGTCCAGTGACTGAACGTAAAATTAATGACCCATCTACAATGTATAAAATACCCCCACTATAAATCATCTGAGTTCCAATAGGAACATATTCCCTGTTGTCTAATTCCCACGCATCATATTTATTAAGTGGTCGTGAGGTCATATTAGAGTCAATCAAATATGGTTGATTAACCCCATCTTGAACAACTAATCCAGCGGGGGAGGCTTTAATGGGGGTAGTTAATTTAATGTCGGTGTTAGCTTGACCAGCTGTTTGGGGAATGCGGACAAAGTTAAGGGTGGAAATGGGAACTAACTCAGCATAAATAATCGCCACATCTGCGGACATGGCAAAACCATTTATTTGGTTATAGTTAGCGTTTGGATAATTTTGGTCTTTATAAAATGCTAAACCCCCTGCAAACACAATCAAAATACTCCCAACCGAATAAGCCCCTTGGACTCTACGGTTACCAATTGTTGAGTCAATGATTTGTTGGGGGAGTTGAACGGGTTGTAAAACATCATAACGATTGCGGCCGTTGATTAAAAGTGGATATTCATCCTCTGATAACCTCGTGGCATCGACCTGTTGATTTAGCCCGCCAACAAATGATTTTCTATTAAACTCAATCATAACAACTTATCATCGAATGTATTCAATTTGGGGGGATGGCCCCATATGGGTAATGGATGGTTGGTGTTTTTGAGCTTCAAACATGGGATTGGGGGCGTATTCAATTTGAATAGTTTTACCCATCTCATCATCAGTATTTAACTCACTAAGTAGTCCATCCACCTTAATCTTAGCCGCCAAAGCCCGCTGTTCCATGCCGGGTTTATAGGCATAGAAATGCTCTACAAATTTCCAAAAAATAATCTTATCGCATTTGGGGGCTGGAAACTCATCATAAAGATTTCTAAACCCTGTAAACTTAACCTTATACAAAACCTCCAAAGTATTCAGTGGATATTGATTATTATAAAGGGGGGCAAAGTCATCTTGGCGTAACTGGATTATAGTATAGCTGGTTTGCAATTCGCTGTTTGGGATTTCCCCCAATACATTCCCGTCAATATCAGTAATACTAATATTGTAGTTATTTACTGATTGTTTAATAATGCTTATAATTTCCTCGTAACCCTCACCAGTAGTAACATTAGATTGCCCAGCAACCAAAGTAACTGTTTCCTGGACTCTTTCCGCCGAGGCGGTTTTACCAATCACTGTAATAACAACATTAGCAGCCTCAACCTTAGAGGTTGGTAAACTAAAAGTAATAGGAGCTGCATTCTCAATATCATCCGCAAGGGCTGCATTTGACCGTTTAATCCGGTAAGTCAAAATCCCCTGATTACCCCACCGATGCATGTGGTAACGGGGGCGCATATCTTCTAATCTAACCTTACCTCCAGAAGTATTATAAAATCTAATAGCTCTAATCTTATCCACATAGTGTGGAAAGCTAGTTTGATAGTTATCAACATCAGATACCTGAAATATCTGCTCCCGCATAGACCCCGGCAAATCCATTGAGTTGTAAAGCTCAACAGCCGCATGGTTTACCTGCTCGGTTAAATAACTAACCTGATCCGCATTGGTTAGGTCAAAACCTAAAATAGACCCAATGTCTTCTAATATATGTTTTAAAGCCATAGATTTTAGTAGGCAAAAATCACAAAATAATAAGCATCAGCGGCTGAATATCCTCCACCATCAGGGGCTTCAGATACTAACAAAAATGAACTAACAGTATTAGACAATGCCCCCCAACCCAAAGTAACACTGGCAGAGTCTCTACCTAATACTTGAATACAATAGTTAGTATCTGGGGCATTATTAATAAAGTTAACAAAATACCTACCCGTCCCCGCCGCTGTTACCCCAGAAACATTATAGCCCTTGGCCAAAGCCCCGCCATTAACTACACCCCAAGCAAAGGGTAGATTGACAAAAACATTAGAGCCTAGTTGATTTGTATTAATTGTTCCATTAGCAATATTATTAGAAGTAATGGTCCCATCAGCAATATTAGTTCCATAAACAATCCCATTAGACAGGTGTTGGTTTTGGATAATATTATTTGACAGGTGATTTGCATAAATAGCATTGGGGGCAATCTTTAGGCGGGTAACCGAACTATCTGCCAAGTTGGTATCGGTAATAGTATTATTAGTAATGTTACCGCCAACAATAGACCCGAAGGCATAATTACCCAAAATAACCGAAGATAACGAAAGTTTACCTGCCAAAATACCATTATCCGCAATTTTATTTCCACTAACCGACGAGGCTTTTAAGGCAAAATCTGAAACAGAATTAGTGCCTAAATCACTATCAGTAATGGTAAAATCCAAAATTTCAGTGGTAGTAACTGACCCTGGTGTAACTACAGTTGATACCCAGTTAGAATAAACATCACCGCAGCAAACATATTGTTTTAAAGTGCCCGGCGACGTAGCAGTATCAACCCATAAAAAATTAGTGTATCGGGGATTAGACGTAACATCCGGCCAATAAGCTCCACCACCGCCGTTTCGACGGATAATAATACCTTTGTTGGTTGTGCCGATTTTGGCAGTATCGACAAGTTGGTTTAATAACGAAGCAGTGATATAGTTAGTAGCCGTTAGGTCGATTGATTTAACAACGTCATACTCAACAGCGGCTTTAGCCGACACTAAACCAAGGCTTAAAACTAAACCTAGAATTAACTTTTTCATAACTTATTTAATATATTTAATTACGGATTGTCCAACCAAGCTGAACCTTCGGTCCATGCGTTGGGTAGTAAAATTGCATTGTTATTGTATCTGCCTACAATGTAATCAATAGTGGTTTCGACATCAGTTGTTGATAGTTCATCACTATAACCAAAATACTCTAAAAAATTCATCAACACCGAACTAGTTCCAGCTGAGTCGCCAATATAAACATCAGTATCAGCTCCAGGTGTTACAGTGGCTCCAGAAGTAGCGGTTGTTAGTAGATTTCCATAAATATCGTATAGATTAAACTTAGTATAATAGTCCGCCCCGTCATAATCTGTGTAAGCTTCTACAATATAAGTAACCCCTGTAGGTGCTTCCAATTCAGTGTCAACTGCCCCTACGCGGGCTTGAATTAAAGCGGTTCCACCGCCTACTTGTCTAAAATCAATACCACCGCCTTTGGCTATGATTTTATTAGCACTATGTGTGGTTGGTCTGAAAACAAAAAACACATGCTTACATGTAATATTATCAGAGCCATCAAACCCAACAGCTCGATTTGTAGCACTAATACTAGCATATGTTCTATTAGCCTCTGTAACCCCTCCGCTTGTTGCTACTGTGGGGGCATTTACTACTGTTGTCATTGTTCGGCTATTGCCTGATAAATCAGGAATTGTAACAATTGCAGCACCGCTTAAAGTAGCATCATCGAGCCGATATCTAAACTGTAACCCAGTAGTAGCTGGCGAGGCTGGCATCGCATTAACCAAACTAAGCGGCTGAACCGCCGCAGAAGCATCGGTGTCTTCTTTATTGGCGACGGCGGAATAGTCTTCCGGGATTGACCGAATAGAAGTTGTTATTTGAAGCTCAGCAGCATTTGATACAATAAGTGACGATTCAATATTCCAAATCTCAATAACACAGTTCTTTTTAATAACCTCCCCATTATACAATGGAACTGTGGGCATCAACTCACCAATATCTCCCCAAAGTTTATAGCGATAAACTACCCCGCCAACCCGATAACGGATACATGGAACATAATTAACCCCTGTTGGTTTAACAGGTAAACTACGCAGAATAAAATTCTTAGTGGTTGTATAATTATACTGAACCACAATCTCACTAGCCCCCTTCCAAATAATCCCCGAATAAGTAAAAACCGGAATGCCTATGTAATGGTTAATTTTCCCGATTGCTCTGGCGGGAATAATTGATTCAAAATTTAACTGATTTACAGGCATAAAATTTAGAAGTAAAAATAATAAAAAGGCCGCCTCGGCCACTCTACAAAACAATGACAGATAAATGCTTTGTAATCATATTACCGAGGCGGCTATGGCCTGCTGTTCTTTCACACGAAAGTCACCGGGCTGATATGATAAACACCCAATGATACAGCAGAAATTAACGGTTAGAAGTTATAACCAATACCAAAGCGGGAACTTAAACCACTATTGGCGTTAAACTCTGCATACGGACGACTATCCGCAAATACCTGAATGTTTTTAGTTACATCATAACTAACACCAAGACCCGCCGTAAACAGCCAGTTGTCGGTATGAAGGTTGTAACCTCCACCAGCAATACCATAAATGGCAAAGGCTTTATTGGCAGAAGTAAACAACTCATACTTACCCAGCAAACTAGCGCGGTCAACTACACTACCACGCCATTCATTATAAGCAAACGACATTAAGTCTGCATGAAGCGAAACTTTGTCATTAAGCTTAAACCCAACATCCACACCCCCTGACCATTCAGGATTATCAAACTGTGGATGCTCAAGTGCGGCATAGGCTTTAACACCAACATTACTATACCACGGAGTTTTTTCTGCCGCATTAACATTCACAATGGCGAGGACCATTGCAATAACCAACCCGATACTATACTTTTTAATCATAACGGTATTTGTTTTTGATTTAACTGAGCAATCATTTGTTGTTTTTGTTGCTCTCTCCTTAACTCTTGCTCAGTGCGAGCTCGGGAAAGAGAATTATCAATAAACGCCACTAAACACATTAAGCCTGATTTGAATGAAAAAACACAAGGTTTTAAAACATCAAACCAATGAGCCGCATCCCACATTGGTCCGTCCCAATCTTTAAACTGTTCATAAAGGGCGTCACCAAATGGGATTAAAAAATAACACAGAACTCTAAACCAAACGAGTCTCAATGCCACTATTGTTTCCCAAGCTTGTTTCATTGTTTAGTTGTCTGCCAGTTGCTTGAGTTATCTATAATAAGCAGCATTAATGCCAATAACTATTAACTATATTTATAGTTTCTTTCTATCTTCCTCTTTACTTTCTAATCTAACAATCCGTTGTTCCAGTAATCTAGTAATCTGGTCAATCTTACCAAAAGCCTCAGAGGTTTTCTCAACATTCTGTTGAATCATTGCAATTGATACTGTGTGGTCATTTACTTTTTGAGCTACGGTATCTACTTGGTTTACCATTCGGTGGAGAAAAAACACAGCTATCCCCATTGATATCGCCTGAAACCACCTTGGAATCGGCCCCTCTAACGCTGTTTTGAATTTTTGTCCCATCGTTATTCCCCTCTAGTTTGAACTATTATTGTTGTTATTTGTTGTTGCTAATCTGACCCGAATCATTGCAGTTGGCGGTCTTTCAAAAGTAACTTGCTGACTCCATTTTGTTTCCCAATCAATACCGTTGGTTGATAATTCAATGTTTGCTATAATGTTTGCTACAAATAGCTTGTTAGTATCAGAAACCGTTCCATTACCACCTAAAGAAAAAACTCCTGTTTCTAGGTTAAAACTGTAAGGCAAATTGGGAACACTAAAATCAGTAATATTAATGGGAAGCTGAGCAAACCCTGATGGCCAATAAAACTGATACCCAACAACATTGGCCATGTTTGATGGCGCATCCCATTTAAAAGTGGTTGGGAGGGGCTGGGCAACTAAGGACAGTGGAAATAGAAATAATAAATATTTCATGGCCCTAAAGGATAAGTTGAATCAGTATAATCAAAAGTCACATCATCCCAAAAGAAATCAAATGAACCATCTGCGGCATCTGGTGTAGAGTTACCTAAAGATAAATATCTTATAGGGTTATCAGTAGCAGTTATTGTAGCATCTGTTCCAATCTGCACTCCAGTTGAATCATAAACACGCACATAACTTGTGGCATTTCTATTTATTTGTGTCGTCACCCAATAAAAATTACCTGCGACTAACGCAACTCCATTACTATTACCACCATTAAGAAAACTAATAGTTCTTGTTGGAAACTGAAGAATAACTGTTGCAACATTTAAACTAGCTGAATCAAAATCAAGAATTCTTTTATCAGCCCCTGCTGTGCCATTAGCACTAAACATTATCCAAGAACCAACACTAGCTGAGTTTTTTGTGTTTGCTGGACCTAAATCGTATTGAACATTTGCTATAGTAGTTGACGAAAAAACTTTCCTAAGCCCTCTAGTATGCCCACTATCAGTATTTCCATTAATCGTTCCAAGTAATGCACGTTCACCTGAAGTTGAAATAGAAAACAACACCGATGCATCGTTAGTCAACCACGTTCCAACTGCGGTATTATCGTTAGCTTCTAAATTTGAAACCAGTGGATCATTAAACTCAAAAGTCTGCCACATGTCCACAATATAAGTGCCACTACTAATTTTAGTCCCATATCTCCCACTCCCAATCTTCCCAACTCCAACAATCGAAGTAACGGAAACTTGTGCGTAGGTAGTAACAGTAACTAATAAACAGACAATTATTTTTAAATTAGTTTTCATTATCGTTTTTTAGGTCCGCCGGGTGCAATGATGGCTTGGATGGATGCGCCCTCTGCTGGAGCCTCCTCATCTTCAGGCTCAAAAGCGCCGATACTCGGCGTGGCAGCAATACGAGGATTCCCGTTTCGGTCGGAGGTAATGAACGCGCTTACATTAGTTCCTCGGCGATACGCTGGGGAGTTCGTGGTGATCCTCAAATCGTTCAGGTAGCCGTTGAAATTGGTCACCACGTAGGACGATACAAGAAAGCCGGGATCTCCGTAAATCGAGTTGCTGTTGTTGAGCGCAAGCGAGTTAGTTTGCAGGGCTTCAAGGGTCATCAGCACGCCGTCCCACAATGCAACGCGGGCAGTGGAAGCGGAGTTGGTGCGATAGAAAAGATTGAAGTCGCATTCCACTGGAGCCGCCGTCCCTGTCGCATTGTCCATCAAGTAAGCCCCGGTATCGAGTTTCTGGAGGTAAAATATATTGTTGCGGACAGAGACTCTCTTGATGGACTCGTCCGTCTCGGTCGCAAGTGTTATGCAGCTTCCCCACTCTAAAAAAGAATTGTTCCAGATTTTGACCTCCTGCAAAGCCCCAAGCGTTTGCTGCCCCACTTCAATCGGTCCCGCTACTAACCACCTCGCGCCCATGAACACGCAATTGAATATGTCGATGGACGGACCTTCACTGATGAAAATCGCCGCCGTTCCTCCTTGTGTGAGTCCGTAAATTTGCGTTTTGAAATCGCACGCCTCTATCCGATTCCCAATCCAAGTCGCTGTTGTTTGCCCCGAGTTCCTCGCAAATATTCCGTCCGTGTGCGGAGGGTTTGGGCAACCTGCCCAATTCCCTAAATCATACTCCGTCATATTACCGATGAACGAGTTGGTGATGATGCTATAGGCCATCGTCGCGTCAGCCCCCCCAATAGACAGGTCAACGCCCCAGACGAGTTGATTCGTGAACGTGCATTTCGTGATCCAGTTGTTGGAGGAGATCGAGGAGCCGCCAGCTTCAATACGGATGCCGTTCTTCATCTGTCGGAACGAACAATTTGTCGTTACGGTGTTCAGACAGTTGACGAAACGAACGCCGAACCCGTCGATGGCGTTGCCCGTGAGCGGTGATTGATTCTGCCACGCGCCCATTGCCCATATGTCGCACGACTGCACTACGATGTTTGAGCCGCCCACTTCAAACGCTACGCCGATTCCACGGACACCCACGTCCGCGCCGACTGGAGAAGCACAAGTGGTGTCCGCCCATATCGCATCGTTGGTTTCGTAGCCGCCGTATCTCGTGATGTCGAAATTTTGGATGCGAATGTAGTAACGAGCCGTCGAGGAAGCATTGAACGCGATCAGGTTTGTGATGTTCCCATCCATCACTGCTTTTCCGGTTCCCCATGTGCCCGCTGAATTGCCGTCGTAGGTGATGTAACCTCCCGCAACGGTTCCGCTCCAGTCCAGACTTACTTCCCCGCTGTAACGAACTCCTCCCTTAAATATAACAGTATCGCCCGCCGAAAGCGACGTGCTCGCCGCTGTTCCTGTTGCCTGCGCATCACCCGGAGCGCGTTTGAACGGTGTGCTTGTGCTAGTGCCATTGTTTGCATCCGCGCCTGTGGAATAATCCACGTAATAAGTCGCTCCAAACGCGGCCCAAACAGAGATAAGCAGTGCTAGAATTGCGTTCTTCATGGAGTATCCAGAGCGATCAAGTCAAAGCGCAGTTCACTGCCTTCACCAGCATCAAGCCCTTCGCAGGCTCCGAAGTGAATATGGTTCATTGTTGTTCCCGTGTTGCGCGTGAACGTGTGTTGGGTGCCTCCGTCGATCTGAAGGTAGGAGTTTGCAACCGTGGTGTTCAGGTGCATTTTCACAAGGTAAGTCGTGTCCGTCGTGATGGTGTTGGTTCCGCTGATAGTCGAGCCTTGCGCGTAAAGACCAAGCGTTCCGCCCGTATTCGAGATATGAATGCGCCCGCGCTGGTTTGAGCCGGGAGCTACATTGTTGTTCACCACTGCAATGCGATAGTCTTCGCCCGTTGCTGGCGCCGCGCTCGATGGAATCAGCAGGTAAAAATACAAATCGACATTCACCGAGAGCGTCCATGTGCCATTAGTCAGCGAAACATAAGTCTCTGTCCCGTCATCGGGGACAACTACGCGCAAGACTTGAGAGCAACTGCCCGTCACGGCCCATGACGCCGAATAATCCTCGTCGATTCCTGCCGTTGTCCCGCTCTCGGTCCAAACGTTTTCGTAACCAGTTCCCTCGAAGCCTTCAAGAAACGTGTCGTGCGGGATGGTCGCATCGGAAGTCGAGCAGGGCACGGAACTGGTTTGCGCAGGGCGGCGAAAGAATAAGCCTTGCGTCATCGCGTCCACCGAGCACGCGAGGATCGTGAGAATAATAATCAGGTGTTTCATATCACTCAAACGAGGCTTGGCTGACAGAGGTTTTCCAAAGGTTTGTGCCGTTCAACTTGGCAGTCTCCACTGTAATCTCAGCAAACAGCTTGTTCGTCAGCGTGAAGCTAAAAGCATTCGTCTTACTCTGTGCGAACGTATTCATATTCACCACAAAACTTCCCGTGTTCGGAATCAAAGTAACAGTTCGGTCGGTTCCTCCGCTTACTTCACCAATAACATTAATTCTTAACTGCCTACTTGATATTGGATTAGTTAAAACTAACGAAAGATTACCAGTAACCCTATTAGTCACATTCCAAACGACAGCCTGACCAACATTCTGGTCAATTTCAACAACAGAAGCATAAGAAGCATTTACCTCTGAAGGTTCATGGCTAAGAGTTCCTAAAACTTCAGCGCCATTAAACTCAATATCCACCAAATTAGTTTCACCTTGGGCAATAAAAAATGAGCGGCCAAAATTAATTGGATGCAAAGAAGCAAGTGTTACAGTTCCAGAGCCATGTCTGATTTGTAATCTAAGCTTGCCTCCATACTGCGCATTAGTCCATGCGGGCATGTTAGTAAGAACCAGTGTTGTGTTGCCATTAATAAATGACCTAACAAGTTGTGGTCCCATACAATCAATATATTGAACCGCATTGGAGCCGATATTAGTATAGCCTAAACCAAAGTAGTTAGTCACACCAACATAACCAGCTGTAAATGCTGTTGGATTAGTAGAACCAGTGCCACCCGAAGATGTAAGAGTTCCAGCAGTTAGGCTAAGCCCTGAGCCAATAGTAATTGGAATCGCATTAGACGCAGCTCCTGTTCCAAGGAGACTATTAGTAGGAATTGTGCCTCCAGTAAAAGTCAGGTTACCAACAAGGTTAGTTCTCTTAACCCAAAAATTTGAGTTAATTACAGAAGTATTAGTAGACCAAGCTGCAACTTCAATTCCAGCTGCTTGAAAACTCCACAAATCTAGAGTCGAAACAATACCACCTTGAGGCTGAGAAAGGAGAATATAGTTATCGGCATCGGACAAAGAGATAAATCCAACTGAATCAGCAGTCCAAAAACCACCACCAGAAGTTGTGCTGTTGGTAACGCGACCAGTAAAAAAAGTATTAGACGAGACTAAAAATCTCCTTGCTGAAACACCACCAAATTCTGCATCATTAGCATAAGGTTGAATAATATCATCATTAAAATATGCAATTTGATTATTAGTGCTTGCTCCGTTAATTGCAAGACCGGCATTAAATGTAGCATCTACACTGTGGAAATTAGTTAAGGCGTAAGTGGGTAAATTAGTCAGCAATGCAGTATTAACACCCCAATAATAAATCGAACCATCAGTAGTTAACACATATCCCGCTGACGGGCTGTTGGTAGTGGTGATGTTTCCGCTGCCATTATTACTTGGTCCCAACGGTGAACCACCACCGCGGCCAGTTAAAGGACTCTGGCCCCTTCCTGGCCCATTACGTTGAGCCTCAACATTAACAAGGGTTAAGAGTAGAATACTAAAAATAAAAGCGGTTAACTTTTGCATAGAGAATAAAAAGTTGCTCTGTATACTAAACAAAAAATCCTCTAGCCGCCGAAGCAACTAAAGGAGTTTTGTGACTAATTTTAGTTATTAGCTATTACTGGTATTCAACAATAATAGTTGTGCCATTCGCATTATTAGTCCCGCGGAATGTCAATCCTCGGGTGATGTTCCAGTTAACATCCACAGTATATGGTGTGCCAGCAACAACACCTAAAGCACCAATAACCGGAGCATTAGATGCAGTGGCAGCGGCCACATAAGTCCAATAGTTAGAAACACCGACATACTGATTGGTGTCAGTGCGGCCCAAACTATTGGTATAAACAACCGTATTAGTCCACGCTACAGTGTTTAAATTACTAAATGCTGTAGTGTTACTATACTGAAGTGAACTAAACGCATTGGCTTGGTTAGTATTGTAGTCATAAAAATAACCCACAATACCAGAACCCGCATTACCCAAAAGCGTAACACGGCGAATAGTCCAGCCCGCACCAATCAACAAGTTAGTAACCGAATTTGAAGCAGATAAGCTCCAAACCGCCGTTTGATATTGCGCTTGGACTTTAGGGGTAAAAGAACCCATGATAGTCCAGCTTACAATAAGCGTAAGAACCGATAATTTAGATAAGAATTTATTCATAATTACTTATTTATTTAATGGTTTTGTTAATTGTTATTAAACACCACGCACGCGCTTAAACAGAATCGGAAGCACGTTACGACGCTGGGTACCAATAACACCAAGTGCAACATGGCAAATAGCCTTCAAGTGTTCACCATAGGTGTTAAACTCTTGATAGGTGTTACCATTTTCATCCTGATACGGAATGTTAAACAGCTTAGTAAACTTAACTTCGCCGTTCCAGAACATATCAGCAAAACCCTTAGGCATAGTGCCACCAACAAAACCAGTAGGCGGCGGACCAACTTCCAAAGAGTCATAGCCATCAGCAGCATAAAGCCACGCGAATTCATAAGGCGCGTCTTTATATGCTTGAGACAGAATAGTCTCGTTTTTGTTATAAGGATTACCAGCAACAATACGAACTTCTGGATTTGGGAAAGTGCCATCAGCGGCCATCCGCAACGGCAAATCTTCAATCTTACAAGTAATATTGTCACCAATAGAACCTTTAAATCCATGCTGCACTACATCAAGATCAAGGCGGCGGTTATCCAACAGGAATGGATCGAAACGGAACTGATTATATGCCTCGTTTGAAAGCACCAAAATATTCCGCCCACTCATCGGACTATTATCACCGGGCATACCATTAGAACCATCAGCCCAAGCAACAGCACGAATATCTTCACGCATGAAGCTATCAGCTAAAAAGCAATTAGCGATGGACAAGTTACCGGGATTGCCCACTTGTGCCAAAGCGTTTTGCCGCCAGCCAACAGTTTTACCAATAGCATTATTAGACGAGTCAACCAAATCGGTCATGGCTTTGCCGTCCCACATAGGGGCTTCGACAACTTCACTACCGTTTCGGTTACAAATAAACACATGAGGGGACATGTGAAAAACAGCAGTGCGGATAAAGATATCCTCATAACGCTGTTCTTTTTCAACAATGTCTTTAGCCGTCGCATCCAGATGATCCTTTAAAAAATCATTAAACACTGGATAAAACGGAATAACTCGACTTTCAAACTTATGATGTTTAAGAGTCGCCTCAATGGTCATTTCAGCCACGTCAATAATATCCTTTTTAGCAACAGCGGATAATTCAGTGGGAGTGGCAACTTGACGAATGTGCGGGGAGGATTCTTTACGAACACCACGCATGATTGGACCCATGTTACGAGTCCATTGTTTTTTACCTACAAGCTTACTATGAGTAGCGTAGGTTTTACGATGTTTAACCTGATACGCGGCAAGATAAAATGGGTAGCTATTGTAATAGTTCTGCTCCACTTCATTCCACGTTGTGACCAAATTTTGGTCAATGGCGGGCATTGGAATTGGCATAAGTAATAAAAACTAATTTATTAAAATTAATGTGTAAGTAGAGGTAGCTCAAACCTCACGTTAGAAGCTGCGGAATTGCTCAGGTTCCTGTAGAAGCAAGTTGATATTAGCAGGCTAGATGCCATAGTATATTAGTCAAGTTTATTAACTAAAAAATAATTATAAATACCTCTGGCATACCCTGTTAAAGACATAAATGCAACTATAGCCATGAACTGGTGATTTAGGGTAATAAAAATCCCTAATGATATAGCCTGGGCTACTGTGGCGGTTAGATAACCAAAACGTCTTAGTTTTGACTCAGGCTTACAACTAATTAATTGGGAAGTAGCAACCATTAACCCCAAGCTAATTATTTGTAAACTAAGAGGATTGTTAAAATCCATAAATCAACGTAAGCCTAGTTTGGCAAAATCTTCAAGCGAAGGAGCTTTGGAGTTTGGCCGTCCAGCATCACCACCAGAAAACGTAGCCATAGTGGGACCGGCTTTAGCTTGCTGTTGTTTTAGTTGTTCAGTTTTATTAACATTCTGCATCCCGCTAACAATAACATCACGCATGATTAAATTAAGCGCGATAGATTTTGCCAACATATTAAAAGCGGGATTAGTTTTAGAAATCCCCAGCTTAGCAACCTCGGCAGATGTTAGTTCGTATTTTTTATACTCTTCAGATTTAGTATCGTTAAACATCGGCATATACTGACTCTCAGCTTGTTGAATGGATTTAACCATTCCCTCATGCCGCTGTTTAAATGTGGAAACGTAGTTATTTAACTGTTGCTGAATCTCAAGCGACTGGCGCTGGGTTTTTCCATAATATTCATTAACAGCATATTTATTCTTAACCCATTCCTCACTGCCAATAGCCCCTGAGGGGGTAGTTTTTGAGGACACATAAATCTGTCCAGTTTTGGGGTCTTCAATCAAATCAGTCCAATCTTTACCCATTTCGATGTTTAACAACTGTTGTTTCCAGTGATTCTCAATAGCCGTAGCGGTTGAGATAGTTTGCTGGAGCTGCTGGACTTCAGGGGTTAAATATACAGCTTGGGGGTTTTCATAGTAATTGTCAGGTATAGTTACCTTACCCTCTTTGGCTTTAGTAAGCTCAACTTCAAGAGTTTTAACCTGCTCCTTATACTGTTGTTCTAAAGCTTTTTGCTCTTTGAGTTTGGGGGCTACATAATCAAACGCATCATTGGACATGCGTTTTAATAGCTTTACTTCTTGGTCACTAAAACCAGTATAGTCACGCTGGGTTGGTTTTTTAGTTTCAACTACTTCATCTTCTGAGGTTTTATCCTCTAACTGTGAATTATTAGTCTCATCCCCATCTGCTGCTTTTGGAGCAGGCTTATTGTTATTTCCAAGTTTTTTAGCTGTGTCGCTTGCGTCTGGAAGGATTTTATTAAAGTCCTCAACATTTGTGATTGACTTGGGTTTTTCTTTTTCAACCTTTTCAACCTTTTCCGTTGACGCTGTTTCATCAGAAGTCTCTTTTGGTTTGGGGTCATTAGCGGGGGTTTCGTCAAATGATGGAAACTTATTACTTCCATTAAACTGGCTAATCTCTGCATCTAAAGAGGTTAGGGCTTGTAATGTATTACCGCTTCCATCGTTATCACTGTCAGGAACATATAACCGAGCGTATTTACGTAACATATAATTTTAATATTTAGTTTTGAATATCTAACAACTTTTTCGTTTTGTCTAAATTACTAAGGCTAGACACTACCTCATTAATCGCAGAAGCCTCAGTTAGCAAAGATAATGCCAAGTCTTTATTACTATTAAGTTTAGCTATTGAATCATTTACTCTTGAGGCTTTTAAATTATTTAAAGCTTTAAACATCCGTTTAGTATGGTCATGATTTAACCAATTACTAAACTGTTCAGACATTGCTTGTTGTTCTAATAACTTATTTTGTTCAGCTTCTGTCATTGTGTTTGTGGAGTTTGTTGTTCATTACTACTTTCACCGCCTTCTTGTCCCTGCCCATCTTGGGGTTGTTGCCCAGGTTGCATATTTATCTTATCAGCCAAAGAAGGATTCTGGGCCACTTGTTCAGCCAAATAACCTTCCCCTACCATTTTAACTTGTTCCAATAATGCAATTAAAATCTGCCGTTGTTCTGGGGGTAAGCCGGTTGCTTGGCCTAAAATAGCAGCGGAGATAGAGGGGTCAGATAAAAACTGAGCAAGCTGGGCAATTAATGCTCTCGGGTCACCTTGTTCCAAAATAGTTGCATAAGTAGAACCTTCATCTAAAAACACTAACTTTAACAACCTAGCCAAAAATGGAATGGCAGCGGGGGTAGTTTGGATAATGGGCCAGAATTCCTTGTATTGACCAATTAATTCTTGCCGTTTAATAACATCAACATCACCCGCAGCTCTAATATCATAATCTTGGGCGATTAATTCAACATTATTTTCACCGCTTTCAGGATCTTGTAAAAATGTAATTAACCCTTGGAGTGCTTGAGATTGGGTAATTTTCCAACCTAGTGTATTAACCGACCGGATAAAAGATGAATATAAACTAACCTGAACACTAGACAACATGGCATTTTCATCTCTGGCCGCTGCAATCTCAGTGGCAGTTTTGCGGGAATCTTTTCTGTTGTTAGCGGCAAAGTTAACCTGCCCGGCTTCTTGGCTATTAGCTACGTCTAAATAGTTTTGTAATTGAAGCATTACACTATCAGGATACGGAGGGGCGTAATACTCAAGAGGAATAGGGGATACTTTGCCACTTCCCATTTCGATTGATTGGATTTCGGATTGGCGGGCTACTTCTGCTTTAACTGACGCTTCAACAGTAGAGGCTTTTTGGCAGCCATTTAAGAACTGACTAATATTAGCAGTGAGGGCTTCCTGTTTGTGGTTGTCCAAAAACACCCTACCACGGTGGTCAATAATCCTTGTTTGTTCTGTTTCGTAATATGGTAGAATAAAGATAGGGTAATAAGTAATAGGTGAATCTACCCATTGAGTAGTGGGGATGGGTTGTTGAGGGATAAGCTGACCAGTTAGAGGATCAAGAATTGGCTCTTGCTCAACCAATGTTTCCTGTTGTTCAGCAATTCCAAGAAAGAGGTTTTTGGGGGCAAGTAACCAATCACTACATTTAGCACAATACCATGCAACATTAACCACTCCGTCGATTTTAAAAAAGCATTTGTAAACAACTACGGATTTTTCAACCTGGCCTTTATTCTCAGATGTAATAGCACAAGCTACTTGTTTGCCGTTAAAGTTGTAGCGTTTGACTAATGTTTTTAACTGGTTGGGAGTTACATTTAGCCGCCTTAAAATCAATTCACAGTCCTGGATATTAATAGCATCAGTGGGAAAGATTAAGTTATCATTACCAATATGCTCAACACCAACATGAAGTGGTTTAGTATCATCATATAATACTTCAACACTATCCCATCCATGAGTTTGACTTCCATCTACTACTTTAAAGTGTGGAATCTCCCAGCCACTATAGGTCATCCCCCTTGTATATTCGTCCTCTAGTTTATTAACTATAGACATGGGGTTTTTAACGTCTTTAAAAATAACCAACCGACGGGATTGTTTTAGGTAACTAAAAAAAGCGGGCTGCTCGCGTCTAATATTTGAATCAATGATCCGCATGGGGATCATGAATTCATTAGGGGAGATTTTTTTCTCCTTCTTTAGCTTTTCAATATCAAGCTCTTTAAAACGTTTATCACGATTTTTAGCCGCGGTGTCAATTTGAAAAGTAAAGTCACTAATTAATTTATCAATCCTTAATTTGGCTGATTCAAAAGTGGCAAAGTCGTTCTGATTTAAAATGGGATCTTCAGCCTCTTGAACATTATCAATAGAAGCTTCAGGGGCTTTTAAGGTTGCCCCTGTTTGTGGAGTTTCAGTGGGGGCTTTGGGTTCGAGGGGAATTGCCATAGTTTATGTTAATTGGTAAAGTTGTCAAACTTATTCTGTTGTGACTCTAATAATTCAAGTCGTGCTAATGAGTTATAGATCTTGGTGGGTTTATTAGCAGGATTTCCGCCATTTGTGAAAAATTGTTTTTCCCCATAAGCCAGTTCATCAATATAAGTATCTACTCCATTAATAGGGATTCTGATACCTAGTTTTGATTTTTTAGAATTTTCTAATTCTTTAACTGCTGAGTTTAAATGTTGGTCAAAAAACTCATCAATTTCGGGTGCCCCTGCCCATGCAAAAATAGCAGCATCAGCTCTATCGGGGGATGGGTGACCTTTAGCACGGGCTTCTTGTTTTGATTCAAGTTGGATTTTAGAGGTTTGTAATGACCGTTTGTAGTAGCGGGCTATAAACTGATTTTTTTGCAATGAATCAGGCAGTGGTTTAACATAACCTTCTTCAACAAACCGCTTAAATTTAAACCATAATTCGGTGGCCCTGTTGGTATAGCGTTTACTATCCCGTGCTTTAGAGTTAGCAATTACTTTATTATAGTTGTGGCCCTTGTCAATAATGTTATCAACTACACCGCGGTTAAAGCCGTCGTATTCTACCCAGCAATTTTCATCCTTTACTTGGTATTTTTCCTGAATACTAATAACTTCTTTAGCCCCCTGAGCAGTATCATAGAATCTAAATGACTCTAATGCCACTTGAACATTGCCCCTCCAAATCGAACACACTGTCTCATCCCCGCCAGCGGAAAGGTCAATGCCCATTCTGGTTTCGGAAAAATTAACAATTTTAGTATCATCAAAATATTTGCAGCATTTATCCCAAGCCTCGCGGGTAATAACCGTTGAGTCTTCAACAGAGGTAAACTCAGAAAAGAATATAGACCTAACTAATGGATCATTAATACCATATTTAGCAACAGCTTGAGCAAATTCTTTCTGACGTATGTGAGGGGTATCTGACCAGATGATTTTGCGGTGCCACCAACCTAATTCTGGTTTAGTGCAAACGTCATAAAAATGGCCATGACAACCCCCCGCTGAACTAATGTCTAACCGCCTAGTAGCTCCAGTGCAGCGGTCAATGGCTCCATAAATAGGTTCTTCAATTGATTTACCCTCGTCAATTAAAATAGCAAACTCAACACCACCGGGTAGCGGATGTTTACCTTCTGCTTTTTTAGGTTCATCAGTGGCGAATAAATCTATTTTTGAATCATTTGGATAAAATACCTTTTCCCGCTTAACAATCTTCCATATATCTTGTGTTTCTCCGCCTTCCTTGCGGTGATAGGTGTTCATTTTTTGAGCCAGATAATCAATAAACCGTTCGGTTTGTGTATCTAGCTGACTAGCAGAAGCAGAAGTAATATATGTTAAGCTTCTCCTAAATGCCACTGCCATCCAAATGGCACAAGGGGCTAGGACATATTGGCTCTTTCCTGAACCGTTATTAGCTGTAACGGCCATCCGAATCATATCATCGGCGGGAACTTCACCAGAAAAAGTTAATAAAATCTCTTTTTGCCACGGATAGAGTTTGATTTTTTCATCTCTAAAATCCTCGTCATAAAAAACCAGTAATTCCCATGGATTTTTAAACATACCAAAGAAATTGTCGGCATATTTGTTGGTGATTAACTGTTTATTATTGGTTGACATGTTATTTTTGTTTAGTATTAGTGGAAAAATAAACGACAACAATAGAGGCTAAGTAGCAGTATAGACAAACAAAACACCATAAATATTTAGAAAAATCAGTAGCTACTTGTTTATCCCAACTTAATGATGTGTGGTTGGGGGTAAAGGCTGATTTATCTATTGTAAATAGTATTAAATCATAGGTGCCTGTAACTATTGGTAACATAGCAATAATAACTATTGCCACATAACCAGTTATCCTTAGAGGGGTTTGAGGGGATGTCATTGGGGTTGAGTATGTCAGGGGTTTAGGGGGAAGCAACCTGCCCGTCGCCTTGCCACCTAGCCGGGGCTAGGACAAGAGTTTAGGAGCCGGAGGGGTGGAAGTGGCGGACGACTCCCCATCGCGCCTAGAATCGCCCGCCAGCCCCTTCCCATTACCCGATGAAACTAGCCCAACAGTAACAATTGAGGTAGATGGTGACGGATTAGTAATAGTTGTGACTTTACCATTCTGTTGTTTTTCAATAACATCACGCATCTTTTTATACGCTTCTGATAATTTATCAACAGGAAGTTCTGGCGTTTCACCTTTACCTTCAACAAACACCTTAGCCGCTGCTACTCTGGCTGAAGTATTTTCTAAACTAGAGTCAAGTGCTATAGAGGCCAAAACCTCAATCATCTGGGGTTTATATTTTTTAATTAAATCCTCTACTGTTACTTCTTTTTTAGAGTAAAATCCATTAATATAATCAATAGCAGCTTCTGGATCTAAATCCAAACTATTAGCCGCATCCTCAACGGCCAAACCGCTTTCCACTAAAGCTCTAAGCTGAACACCAGTTACAGATTCGATGGCTTTCATATTTAATTAAAAGTTTAAAAGTTGGTTAGAGTAGTAGATTTTTAACCAGCCCGACCATTTTGACCATTTTAATAGTCTCTTCCCCCACCCCCATTTTCCGCCAATCCCCCTCGTCCACCGTGACCAAAATGGGTTTTGCGGCCAGATCAATAGTGAGGTCAACGTCATCCCCCCTAAGCTCTTCAAGTTTAACCACATTGACCCCGGCGGCTGGATTCAGCGGATTGGTGTAACGTTTAGTCATAATTAACCATCTTGATGCATAAAGCATACCATCTGCTATTAATTTAATTTACTAAAATTTGAAACTTTAAAATTTTAAAATTTTCTGAGAAACAGGGTGTTCTGGGTGAAGACTAAGTTCTGGAGGGGTAGTGGGGGTATCTACGTAACTTGTCTATGTATCCATTGGTGTTGTTAGTAATCTCTTTTACTGTAGCTGTTATAGTGTTGTTAGTGTTCATTGGCTTAAATGCTTAGTTGATTAGACCTTGGTGGGATTGTTCCTTTGATTCCTATCTAGCAACTAGACCCCTACCACACCGTCTACTTGGGACAACTAGCACTGTCAACTAGCACTAGCACTTTCAAGTAGCACTTTCAAGTAGCACTGAATGCTAGTTTGTGATTGCTAGATAGAATGCTAGTAGATGCTAGTAGACACCCCACCCCCCCCTATACTTGCTAGTTCCCTTTCCTCTCCACACTACCACCACCGAATCACTAAACGAAAAAACCCCTAAGTGTTAAACTTAGGGGCTGAATTACTAGCTACTAATGGATAGTTAGGCTAATCGACTAACAACACGGACTCGTTGTTTGAATAAATTAGCAGGGTTTGAATTACCAACTCTCCTGCAATATCGTAGAACGTATTAGTAATTGCCGCTATAACGTAAGGTTTCATTTTGTTATGTGTTAGTTATTACTCCGGCAATGCATCCAATGCAGCGTCCAAGTCCAGTGAAGACTCAAGAGCTGCCATTTCCTCCTTTTCCTTCTCTTCCGCCAGTTGGATAAAGCTATCCTTTTGAGCGCGCAATGCTTTGTATTGGGCAATCTCTTCCTTGCTCAACTTGGTAATATCCCCACTAGCTTTTTTGGCCAATGGTTGCATCTGTTTAGCAACTTCTGCGGCTTTGCGCCGATAGTAGGACGCATCTCGTTTACCTTCGCGACTGGTATCCTCGTTAAAATACCGAGTAACTTGTTCCAAGTAATCAGCCAACACTTTGCTTTTTTGTTCATCGGTCAATTTATCAGCGGTGATATTGCCAAACGATTCGACCGACTGCCGCCATGCATTACGAAAAACCGCTGCGTTGAATAGGTCAACGAGTTTACCCTTGAACAAACATTCCCCTAGTTCACCCTCACCGGATTCTTTGTTCTTAGCGGTCCAAAGAACAATATCAGCAAGTGACAAGTCCTTAACTGAACTAGCTGCAAGTCCCAAGTAATGCCCATCACCCCTATCTAGTTCAATTGACACAAGTTCAATTGATTTGCCGTTACGCTCAATAGTGGAGTTTGCCCAAGGGGATACCAGTTTCTTAATTGCGCCTTTTGCCATATACTTTGCTTTCTCTTTTGATGTTTAGTTTTTGTTTGTCGTTTGCTACCGACAAGTAGAGCATCGGTTATCGGTAACAAATACTCAAATAATTTTTTCAACTATTTTAAAGTATTAATCCACACCGACGAAGTCGACGAGCACAAAACCTCTATGCTCCAGGACTTCGAGCGCGGCCACCCAATGCCCGCCTGCGTGAGCCAGACGCCGCCCAGGGGCTTGCCACGCTCGCCCGTGAAGCCGGTAGGAACCACGCCACAAGTAACCAATGGTCAACTGCCGCGAAGCAGCTTGGCGCAAGCCCAACAGAAACCTAGACTCTAGTTGTTAATAGTCCTTAAACCACCAAACTAGGCAAAAATTGCCTACCCGCCGTGGCACAAAACCTGCTTCAATGGTCGGGTGGGCAAAAAACAACAATTTAACAGTCAACCTACTTTCCCCCTTGACCGCCTACGCCACTTTGCCCCAAACTCCCGCACGTCGGGCCGGTGTCGGGATGGGTTACAGTGATTTAGATAGTATTATTAACAACTAGATTTAACAACTAATAAACAAATATGCCACGTTTAATAAAATCATTAGGAACAATAGAAATAAAAGCTTCCTCATTTGCTCTAAAAGAATTAGTGCGGGAGGAGCTTATTAGTGCACAAGCTTGGAATCCTACCTTAATCCATTCCAAGTATAACCGTTTATTTTACTTTCAAGCGCCAGAACATAAGGAGCCTCTTTGGACGATTGAAATTATGCCAAATGGTTTTAAGGCTACAAGCAAGGAACCTTATATTTGGTTACGTAGAGGGTTTAAAATATTTATGGGACGGGCCAGAATTGAAATTGAATAACTTAACCAATTAAATTAAATCTTATGCCAGTAACTATAACACTAAGTCTAAACCATTATTTCACCCACACTAAACAACGGGGCCAGCGGTTTAGTGTAATATCTAAAGAGCTAGCCGCTACTATAACTAGCCAAGACAATTGGGAAAAAGAGTGTTTTATAGAAGAGCTACCTGACAATGATAAGATTGTAAGATTGTGGATTTTAGAAGATTGGATATTCCATAAAGAAAATAACATGGAACTAGTGGCCGAAACCAAACACGACAATTTAGTAAATGCTGCTAAATACCACAACGACTTGGAAGCTTGGAAAACCACGGTTAGAACACAACTTAGAGCTGCCGGAAAGCTAAACGAACAACAGATTTCAATGGTTATTAGTAAATCAGTATCACCTGCTGATTCTAGGGACTTTGAAATCAGAAACAAGTTAGTTGCTAAGTATCCATTTGAGTTTAAGAAACTATAACCTCTCACAAAATTAAACATGTTTATGAACAAATTAAAACTCTGGCTTCAAGACATCGGTGGTATATTGATGTTAGTAATCATGGGCTGGTTGATTTATATTTTAAGCCACTAATAATTAACAATATGAATCTACCTCCACCATCTTCAACCCGTAGATTGCGTGAAATACGTAATTCTATACTAGAAGCTACAGCTAAAGAAAAAGGCTGTGTTACTCATTCAGTAACAATTCATTTCTTTAATGACTGTTGGTTAGGTTATCATGAAAAGTCTAACCACGGTAGATTTGTAGAGTTTACTCATAAAGTATACTCTAAAGATAATGGAAAAACATGGTTGCCTTATACTGACCAATTTGAACCAGCCGAAGGCTATCATCGTGCTATTCAATATAGTCCAACTGATAGCTCATTTCCAACAAGAGAATGGTGATTTATGCCCGACGACATTAAATTATTATCCCACCAAATAGATCCTTCACAAGCTTTAGCTGATTGTTTATACAACACTAACAGTAATGTGGGTAGACTAGTAATCGGCCCAACTGGTTGTGGTAAAACCTATATCATGGCATGGGCTATTAAACAGGCCCAGATTACTAACCCCGAATGGTTTACCTATAATGACAACGAAATGTTTAGGTTACACCCAATAATGGTAATAACCACCCGTAATGCTATTACCCAAATGCAACGGGAGTTCTCTAAATGTGGCTTAAAGTCAGTTGAAGTAGTATCAGCTGACAGTTTAAGAGGTAGTTATGGGGAAAACTATATCGACTGGATTACTACTACTGATGGTAAAAATCGCGAAGTAATTAAACCAGTTTGGCGGGAAGCTGAAATGCCCCGTGTTATATTCTTTGATGAATGCCAAAATGGCCGCAATCCCAAATCTCAACGTAGTAAGGTGCTACAATCCTATATTGACCAAGGCGGCAAGGTTATTTTTGTATCAGCTACTCCTTTTCAAAAAGGCGTAGAGTGTAAACTAATAGCGACGGGTTGCCGATTAACTACTAGTGAAGAGTTTAACTTTTGGGTCAGCTATACCACTAATTATCAACAAGACGAAAACAGCCCCACTGCTATAGCTAGGATTAAAAAAGTCCTAGAAGACAACGGGCTACTAATCAACGTCTCAAATGTAAGATACCCCTTCAAACCAATTACCCGTAATTGGCTAATTGACCCAACACCCGAACAAGCTAAAGCTATAGCAACCAGCTATGCTAAATACTGTGAAGCCAGAGATAAAGCTGGTAAAGGTCAACATAGTGATTTAGTGGCTAAATGGCAAGCCCAGCGGGTAATGCGGCTAGAATGTGAACTTGAAAGGGTTCCCAATATCTGCATCCATGCTAGGGAACATGACCTAAATCACGGCAAAGCTGTTATTATTGCCAGTAACTATATCCCCACACTAAAAGCTTGTTGGAAATATCTAGTTAAAACATTAGGGGTAAATAAAGATGAAATCTCTTTTCTAATTGGTGACCAGTCTGATAAAGAAAAACAACTAAACATTGATAACTTTCAACAGGGCAGAACTAAATACTTTTTAACCACTTTAAAGTCTGGTGGCACAGGTCTAAACCTACACCACGTGGTTGAAGGTGCTAGACCACGTGTTATTATCCTCCCACCTACTTGGTCAGTTTATGAACTTTTACAAGTATTAGGTAGGGCACAAAGAATTACTAATCTATCACAAGTAATCCAAATTATTTGCTGGTTTAAAGGCACTGTAGAAGAAGATGTAGCAGCTCGAATGGAAGCCCGCTATAGTTGCATACGAGAACTAATTAGCAGAAAAGATAACTACATAGCTAATATCTTTGAACAAGCTCTACAAAAACAAACAGACAAAGAACTACTTGATTCAATAACAGAAGAACAAAATGAATCAATTGAAGACTCATTAGAGTTTGTTGATACAGACGACGGTAAGGTAGTTGTTAAGGGTAAGAAAAAATCATCTAACTCTAAAGATGACGATAAAGAAACAGAATCGTTCTTTGACTTATCAATGCTTTGTGAAGATTGAACTAAATATATGAAACAACCACCATCAGTCAGCAGGCTATTAATTAAAATTAATGAAGTCTTTGAAGATATTAGAAACATCTCAAAGTATATCCAAAGAAATGGAAACAGTAATCTTCGTGTTACTTTTCATCATGATGAGAATCGAGTTCTTATTTTCTCAAAATGGAGCGATCAATACTATGGAGCAATTGATTCTGTTTCAAAAAATACAAAATATGAATATACTTATGAAGTAACTTCTAATGGTATTCACTTTCTCTCCTTCTCTGAAAGAGATTTAACACAACCTTGGTGGCATAGCACTAGATCTTGGTATAGTTCTGGAGATGAAAGTAAAATGAGATTAGTAGAAGTTCCTAACCAAGCTCCTGATGGATATAAAGGAACTATATATATGATGCACCAAGAAAAGATTAAAGAAACACTTAGTTCTTTACCAGCTTGGGCTATTGCTGTAATGGATTATTAAAACACCCCGTAGCGAAGCGAGGCCAGTTCAACGAATCAACTAAACATTAAAACTAAACTATGGAAGCTAAAAACTATCAAGAAACAACATCTTATGACGGCTATCCGCTTAGGATTTACAAAGATTCTAATGCAGCATGGGAAGCTTATGAAGAGCTTAAACATGACGGCTGGTGTATTTGTAATGCTGGTAATTATGAGAATGCTTTAATTAAGCGTAGCTAAACACCCTGACCTTTGAGTATATTCAGAGGTCAGTAGTTTATCTATAAAGTATAGATAATTAAACCAAACTAATAATTAAACATTAAACTAAATAAAACAAATGTATCATCCAAATCACGAACAACTAGTGGCTAAAATTAGCCTACGAACTAACATCTATATCCACGGCCCCACGGGGTCAGGTAAAACAGAAGGTATTAAGCGGGCTGCTAAAGCTTGTAATTTGCCATTCTATAAAAAGCTACTTGGCAACCAAACCTCAGAGTCTTCAATTATTGGCTATATGTCCGCCAACGGGGACTACGTTAAAGGCATTGCTTATGATGCTTTTACCACTGGTGGGATATTGTGTATGGATGAAGTAGATAATGGTAATCCAAACACTACACTGGTTTGTAATGGTTTAGCTGACAGAGAATTTGCCTTTCCTTGTGGAATGCGTGAAGCACATAAAGACTTTGTATTAGTAGCTACTGCTAATACTATTGGCACCGGGGCTACTCTTGAGTATTGCGGGCGCAACCGTTTGGACGCTGCAATGCTAAATCGGTTTGAGTTTATCAATTGGGGGTATGATGAACAGCTTGAGTTTAAAATCGCTGACCTAAATGCTATTGATACAGCTACTAGTAATAATCAACAAGTAGACCTAGAAGCCGTTAAATCATTGGTTGAAGACATTCAACGCTTTAGGCTTTGTTTAAAAGACCTAAACATCAACCACATTATATCTCCTCGCAATACCATCCAAGCCGTTAAAGCCTTTGTGATTGGGCGGCCAAGAATTGAAATCATTAAGTCAATCCTATTTAAGGGTATTGACAACGACACAATTAAGAGGGTGTTTGAGAAAGCACAAAAGATTATTAGTGATAAGCAACGTAACAGTGGTGGTGAAGTTAAAACTATTCTTGAAGATGCAGCCAGTGAATATATTAACTTGGTTACTGCAATAATTGGTGAAGATAAAGTTGGTGAGTTTTTAGCTAAACGCCAGCTTAACAAAGCTAAGTCTAATATCTATAATTCTCCCCACGGCGGCAAAGGTAGCTATAAGCCCGGCTTTTAACCATTAAAGTTTTATGAATCTAAAAACCTCCCACTTCAATTCATTCCGTCAACTACTAGAACAAGTAGTTAATGGCGACCGGGAAGACTCTATTCCCCGCACTAGTTTAGCGTCTATACGCCATGAACCAGACCGTCATTTTACCGCTACAAGAACAATGGAAGATGCGCTAGATATAGCACAGAATGGCTGGCCAGAAGGACGTAAACAAATTGAAATCTATACCAAGGAGTATACTAAACTCTGGCAAAAGTTCTTCCCGCAACAGGACTTCGGTTCAGAGATGAAGCAACAAGAAACTGGTTCTATTATTGTAATGGACGAGTTTCTTAAAGGTTCACCTGATTGTATGTTAGAGTTTAATCCTAACGAGGAATCAGACGACAAGTTAAAAGGCAGCAAACTTCAACGAATGATTATTAATGCTTGTTGTAACTGCCACATTTCAACTGAGGCTATCTATCAACGCGGTGCATTATTAGCCGCACTTGTTAATAGTATGGAGCTTAGTGGTTTTAATGTAGAAATCATTGTTGTTTGGCAAGTAGACTCGGGCGGCTGGCGGTCTAATGTTCAACAACAATTACGTTACACACTAACACTTAAAAAGTTCCAAGATTTTCTGGACACCGACACTCTAGCTTTTACACTAGCCCACCCTGCTATGTTAAGGCGAATGATATTTACCTTAATCGAACAAGAACCTAAAAACTACGTAGACAACTTTGTCTATAGTGGCTATGGTCATACCACCGACATACCAGATAATGATGTAGCTACATATGGAGCTAGTTATGGCGGGGAATTAAAAAACGGTAATATGTATTTTAAATACATGGACAATAACTATGGTGAAAAGCAACTAGTTGAACAATGCACCGCCATTGTTAAAGAGCATTTCACTGAGGTTGATATGAATAAGAAACCTTCCAAATAAACTATGCAAACATTCCTACCCTATCCGTCTTATGAAAAGTCGACCAATGTTTTAGACCAGAAAAGACTTTGGAAACAACTAGTTGAAGGTTTACAGATATTAGATACATTAGTTACTAAAAAATCACATTCATGCTTTCACTGTAGTAGAACAGTAGATAATCCAGAAGATATTGGTGATACTTGCGTGTATGGCTATTTATATAAACATAAATGGCAAATAACCCCTTGGTATAACCACCCAGCAGTTAAGATGTGGAGGGGCTATGAACAATCATTATTGATTTATATCGAAAACATTCTAGTAGCTAACAAAAAGCGTAACAGTCATATTAAACTTGACAAAACAATAGAAAGCTATCGAAAACTAGCTTGCATACTTGATAGCAGTCCACAGTATAAAAATGAATCTCCATGGTGGCTAGGTTATGATAAACTCCACCAATCTCACCGTGCTAATTTGCTAAGAAAAAACTACGACTACTACATTAAATACTTTAATGAAGATTTAACCACCCCTTATTGGTGGCCATCAGAACATATTGGTGAACAACCCCAACCACCTAAACCACTAATAGTTAATTCAATTCTAGTCTCAAACCAAATCATAAACGAACTATGAAACCAGCTCAACCACAATCATCTAAAGCACTACAGGATAAAATAGATAAAGAACTAGAATCATTACATTTAGATGAAATCTTACCCGAGTGTAAGTCAAAACTAGATAAGGCTTATGACAGTATAATAACAGCTGACCCCCAAACTATAGACACCAAAAACCTAGCCAAAAAACTAGCCCCTGCTGACCTATCAGTATTAATACTTGGCGAAACTGGAACGGGCAAAGAGCTATTTGCTAAGTTACTACATGGTAATAGAAAAGGCGAATTCGTTTCAGTTAATTGTGGCGGTATACCAGAAACTCTAATTGAAGGTGAGTTTTTTGGTTCAGTTAAAGGTGCATTCACTGGTGCTACTGATAAACCGGGGCTTTTTGAACAAGCCCATAATGGCACAATTTTTTTGGATGAGATTGCAGAACTAGACCGCGCAAGCCAGTCTAAACTATTACGTGTAATTCAAGAGAAAAAGGTTCGGCGGCTAGGTGACAATAAGGAAATAACAATTAACTGTAGGATTGTAGCAGCTACTAATTATCAAGTAGAAGAACTAAAGTCAAACAACAAGTTCTTTAGACAAGATTTATTCTACAGATTGGCCGGTTACATTTTGTATCTAAAACCCCTAAGAGATCGTGGTTACGATGCTCATTTAATTGCTGAGTTATTATCTAATAAAATCGGTTTTGAATTACCAAAAGACCAAAAATGGATGGGTAACATTAGAGAGCTAATAAATTATATTGAAGCTAGTAAAATAATTAACTAAATCACAAAATTTCACTACTTTCAACTGATACCCTCTGGCACGCAATCGGCTAAAGGGTGTCTGTCGAAACTATCCGCTGCAATGGTCGAGATAGGCAAGATTTGCCTAGCCATTGGATGGTGGTATAGTTACAAAAGTAAATAACAAACAAAAATAATATGAGCGATACTGAAAACACTCCCGTTGATGTCACTGAAGTTCCTACTAATGCGGAAGCTCCAGAAGCTACTGAAGGACAGGAAAATAATGGTAGCCAAACTACTGTTAAGTTGGACAAGGGTAACTTGTTTCTTACCCTTGAATCTATTACTGAGGGTCAGTGGAAGGGATTTAGCTTCTTTGTTCCTGAGTTTAAGTCTCTGTCTGGTGCTATTAGCCACTTTACTGAGATGAGCCAGAATGGTAAAGACGGTGAAGACATTATCCTTGGTATTGTCAACTCCGCTCTTGCTAATCGTATGCGGAGTCGGGCTAATTCTAAGTTGGTGGTTCCTAATAAAATCGACGGCAAGCCGCTTACTGTTGCTTCTAAAGCCGCGTTTTTGGAATCCCGTAAGCAGTGGCTTTTGGACCCTGTTAAGCGTATTCTTGTTACTGAACAAGACGCGCTTGAATATGTTCCCGGTGAGCGTGAAGTTGATAGTTTGTCTGGACTTATTCGCCAGAAGGACGCAATCCTTAAGGTTATTAAGGAAAAGAAAGATGCTATTGGCCGTTCTCAAGATGCTACTGTTATTGAGAACCTCAAGAATGAAGCCCGCGTTCAGCTTGAGAAGTATAAGGAACTCATGGCTCAAATCGAAGCTAAGCAACGTGCTGAGCAGGACGAACTTCTTAACTCTATTTAATAAACTGAATCCATATATGCTGAATCCCACCAAGTCTACCTCCCCGGTAGCCAATAAAGTTGGATTCAGTTTGGCAACAATTAAATAAAGTTAAGTTGGTTAGCAGCCAGTTTATTTAAATTTGCACACAATGATTTAAGTAAATATGTTTGGAACATAGCCCCTCAGTATGTGCTGCGAAATCTGGGGGATTTTAAATTTCTGAGTCAATAGTTTTACGACTTCTCAAAAACTTAAACTGGCTGGTTTTATGGTTACCGGTGCGATAAAAACTAACAACCATAAAAAACTTTAATAATCTTCCATGATTCGACATGAAGGCGTTATTACTAATCGAAAAGTTAATAGCCGTGGTTATTAAAGTTCACTTTTTTACGGTCAGGACTACGTGGCCTGTTTGATGCTTGCATTCCTGTTATTAAATGCTGGTTTACATTTAATAAATGCCAGGCCAATTCTTTTAAATTAGTTTTTAACTAATTATCAGGCGGAACCAAAACATTAGTCGTTTGATGTAGTTAGAATGAGTTGTGAGTTGTTAATACCTAAAAATCATTAACGCCCTCGGGGACTTATTCTAGGTGATGCAGCTAATTGTTTTAGCACTGGTAATTAGTTTTTAATTTCTCTCCTTAACTAGCGATAACCAAAAAATAAAACGAATATGTCTAACTCTAAACCATATAGAGTCTTCAATACCCACCCCGATCATCTTTCGTTTGTTGACTTTATGTCCCTCTCTGCTGCAATTAAGCACTATAAACAAGGAATTGATCGCGGAATGTCTTATGCTTTTTTAGTGCGTGACGTAGATGCATTTGAACTTAAATCAGAATGTTGCGAATCTGTTCCTTGTTGTGGCTATTCTGGACATAATCCAATCAAATGGAATCCCTTTAATAAAGTAGTTCAATGCCATAACTGCGGAGCTGTCTATGACTTGCGTAATAGTAAGCCGTATATGGAGGAAACAAAATGATTACCAACGAACAAATGACAGAGCTTAGAATGCTTGAACTTAGAAAGCTTATTACTGACAAAGAACTTGTAATTAGGAATATGACGAGAGAAGAAAATCTAGGCGGCTGGCTTTGTGATTGGAACTGGGCAGCCAAACAGATTGACGACGAAATAACAAGCAAACTTCAAATTGTAAGGAGATAAGGAAGGTATGATTCCTCAATTTCCAGACTGGTTCCTAACTTTTATCGTGACTTTAACTGTTATCGGCGGCTTTACGATAATCTGTGGAGTCATTTACGCAATTGTTTGGTTAATTCAACACGTAAGGTTTGTATGACCTACACCAACGACCAACTCAAGCAGTCTCTTGAGATATGAAACCCTCCCAACAAATCGCGGAAGAGATGGCGCACGGATTAGCCGTTGCTTTGACAGAAGAAAATCGCTGCTCAATCAAAATTGGAGATTGCGACAATCCGGTTAGCTATCAAGAATCAATTGTAACGGCTCAATGGCTTCTTAAGAAACTTCCCCTCACCCAACTCATCGAAGTTGCGAGAGCAGCGAACCGAACTGAACTAAGTAATTCAGAATGCACATGCTATAGCAACCCAGAGGGATCATGTAGATTTTGTAACTATTTTATTAGTCTTGCTAAAAATCTTAATGCCCTCAAACAAATCGGAAAGGCGGAATGGTTGGTTTCCTAAATGGAGGAACTCTTTGTTCTGCCGTTCACACCACAGCATCTCAACGCGCCGAAGCATTCGGTAAAACAATGAATTTATGGTAAAAAACTACTTAGCGGTTTCAAAACATAAACTAAAGCAACTAGCCACTCCAGTTTATGACCGAGTGTTTTCTATTGTTGCTTCTGGTTCATCCTATAGGCATAGTTTTTGGTCTACTGTAGAGCAACGGATTGCCAACCAAAAACACACAGAAATCCATGTTGCTAATGTGAATATGTGTAATGCTAAGTGTGTGTTTTGCGGGCAGCATAGATTTGAACGGCCTAAACATGTAATGACCGACGAATTATTTGCTGAACTAATGGTTGATTGTAATGATTTAGGAATGGGAACCATTAAA
>WBZX01000203.1_pt1 | contig 55429 bp, 49 predicted proteins | sample 5204211 | NCBI WGS metagenome assembly WBZX01 (sample SAMN12344362, study PRJNA552823) | activated sludge metagenome | biome: Activated sludge suspended growth; feature: Nitrification reactor; material: Wastewater; isolation source: activated sludge from nitrification reactor of wastewater...
GGTAGCTTCGACGAATCGGCCATCTTCCGCATCGACCATTATCTGGGAAAGACACCTGTTCAGAACCTGTTGTTCTTCCGCTTCGCCAATGCCTTCCTCGAACCGATATGGAACCGTCGGTACGTTGAGAGTGTGCAGATCACGATGGCTGAAGCGTTCGGCGTGCAGGAGCGTGGCGGCTTCTACGAAGAGACAGGTGCTATCCGCGATGTGATCCAGAATCACCTGCTGCAAATTCTGGCCCATTTGACAATGGAGCCTCCCGCAGGCAACGACAGCGAATCGATCCGCGATGAGAAGATGAAGGCGCTCAAATCGATCAAGACACTGGAGCCTCACGATGTGGTTCGTGGGCAATACCGAGGCTACCGTAGCGAGAAGGGGGTTTCACCGACATCGAATGTCGAAACCTTCGCTGCCATGAAGCTGGAACTGACCTCATGGCGCTGGCAGGGTGTTCCGTTCCTGGTGCGGGCCGGGAAGAAGTTACCTGTCACCTGTGCCGAGGTACAGGTACGTTTTCGACAGGCCCCAGCGGTGTACGGCGCCAAGGCACCACCAGCGAATGTTTTCCGCTTCCGGATCAGCCCCGATGTGGTGATTGCCTTGTCAGCTCAGGTGCTTTGTGCCGGGGAAGAGATCAAGGGCAAAACCCAGGAACTGCTGGCCACCGAATGTCACGATGGCGACCGCATGGGCGACTACGAAAGGCTGCTCACCGATGCCATGCGAGGAGATGCCATGCTCTTCGCGAGACAGGATGCTGTCGAACAATCCTGGCGGATTGTGGATAGGGTACTCTCTCCATCACAGGAGATCGAACTTTACGAAGCAGGCACCTGGGGCCCCGCGAAAGCAGCTGGACTCGCTGCTGACTACGGTGGCTGGATGAACCCGGTGATCGCAAGATAAGTCGGCTAGATACTAAGGTAGAAATTTGTTAGAAGACTCTCAGAATCAACAGGAGAGTTTATGCGATACCCCACGCACCTCAATTTGATCAGATTTGCAGCAGTTGGTTATCTCAAACGAACACTGCTGGTTTGTCTAATCCTGCTATGGTCGTTGGTCGTTGTTGGTGAATCGAATGCCCAGCCGGTGGTCACATTTATCAACAGTTGGGGAACCGGTGGGTCAGGAAACGGCCAGTTTGCTTCTCCCCTGGGACTGGCAGTCAGTTCTACTGGTCAGGTCTTTGTTACAGATGCCAACAATCATCGCATCCAACGATTTGATGCCAACGGTGTTTTTGAGACGCAATGGGGTTCCTTTGGAAGTGGCAATGGCCAGTTCAATACCCCGTTTGGGTTGGCCATCAGCTCAACGAATCAGGTTTATGTCACCGATACCAGTAATCACCGTGTTCAGCAATTCGATACCAATGGCGCCTTTCAGACACAATGGGGTGGGTTGGGAAGTGGCAATGGACAACTCTTCTTTCCATTCGGGCTCGGCGTGAACACGGCTGGACAGGTCTTTGTTGCTGACACCGTCAATAATCGCGTCCAACGCTTTTCTGGTTCTGGCACTTACCAAACACAGTGGGGAACTTTCGGAACAGGTAATGGTCAACTCAGTCAACCAACGGGAGTGGCAATCAACTCCACTGGACAGGTGTTTGTCGTTGATCGTCTCAATCACCGCATACAACGGTTCAGTGAAGATGGAAGTTACCAGACGCAGTGGGGAAGTCTCGGTACTGGCGATGGACAATTCAATGAGCCAGTACCCATTGCTATCAACGCTTCGGGACAAGTCTATGTTGCAGAGTTCAACAGTCACCGGATTCAACGGTTCGATGCCAATGGCAACTTTCAGATGAAGTGGGGAAGCTTAGGTAGTGGTAATGGAGAGTTTTCACAACCGTTTGGCATGGCCATCACCCCTACCGGCTACATTTATGTTGGTGACAGCTTGAATCGGGTTCAACGATTCTTCGATCCAGCATCGTGGAAAGACCCCTTTACCCACAACTTCACCAGCGTCACCATTGGCGATCCATTAACACTGTCTGCTGGCAAAAATCTCATCGTCTCGAACACTACCACGATCAACAACACAGGAAACGTGACGCTGACAGGGGGTACTTTCACGGCAGGTACCGTAGCACTATCAGGAATGCTATCTGCCCCCGCCAGCACTTCAGTGAATGCGGTGCTGACCAACAATGGCACCGTGAATGGACCTGCCAGTGCAGGGGAATTCCTGACATTAACGAACGTTGTATCTGGTACAGGCAACTTTACCGGGAACATTCGTTTGGCCGATCACTTTCAACCTGGCAGTGGTGTCGGGCTGGTAATGATGGAAAACGTCACTCTGACAAACTCTGCTCTACTTACTTTTGAGATTGGTGGTACTTCACAAGGTGTAAACTACGATGCCATTTCGGCATCAGGTCTGGTTGCCTTGGACGGATCGCTTGCCATCTCACTCGTCAATGGCTTTCTGCCTGCACCAACTGATTCCTTTCAACTGTTGAGTACGAGTGCTCCTGCGAGCCTGACAGGCACCTTTGCTGGCTTGCCGGAAGGCACAACATTTACATCGGGTGGTCAACAGTGGACTATCAGTTATCAAGGAGGCAGTGTTACGTTGATCGCTGTTCCAGAACCCGCAACGATTGCCCTGATAGGTGGCATCGCAATTGCTGCCACCGGCGTGGTCTGGCGCAAATGGTTGCGCGACAGGAAGAACATGAATGCAGCCTTCACCAAAAGATAACTTCCTCTCAGTCAATACTGATGATTGCACCAATACGCTGGAGATGTTCTAATCAGCCATCACCCAACAGGAGTTGCAGCATGGAACCGAATCAAGTGGAACTTCCCAAATCGCTGGGACATGATCCTTACGAGTTTACCGACCATCAGAACGAAGTGATCGAAGAACTGGGGAACTCCTTGAAATGGGTCTCGCTTCCGATCTTTGTGCTCGGCGCAATCTCCGTGATGAATTTTATGTTCTTCATCATGTGGGCATTCAAAGCGGGAGTAGCGTCGCACTGGAACAGCCTGGGTATCGGCTTGCTGCTGATCATGCAGTTGATCTTCTTCCTCTTGATGGCCCGCTGGACCATGACCGCTTCAGTAGGTTTCCATGCCATCACCCGGACCAAGGGGAAGGACATCAGCTTCCTGATGATCGCCCTCAACAACCTGCGAGCGATGTTCAGCGTGCTGGCCTTCTGTGTGAAGGCCTTCCTGGTGATCAGCATTGTGTCTCTGGTGATGAATCTGATTCACTACTATCGTTCCGATGCTCCAGTACCGGGCAAGGTGTCCACTTCGGTGGTGAAGCCAGCGCCTGTGGATACGGGGGCTGCTGGCAAGTAATGGTTGTGAAGAAATGAATGGGCGAGCAGACGAAATTCGTGACTTGCCCTTTCTCACCATGCCGCATGATGTTCGCCTATATTGAGTCATGAAAGACGGTACAATACTATCGGATAACATCATGCCAGTATGAGGGAGTTGAAATGAGTAGATTTCATTGGGATGATTACATTGAAGAACGTACTGGGGTGCTCCAAGGCAAGCTCGTCTTCAAAGGCACACGATTATCTGTCGAGTTGGTCTTAAAGGCCTTGGGTGCCGGCACATCACAAGAAGACTTGCTCAAGGAGTTTCCTGCATTGAAGCCTGACCATATCCGGGCTGCACTCCTCTATGCTGCAGATGTGGTAACTATGAGCGAATAGGCTTTTCGCATGCGATTCTTTGTGGATGAGAATGTTCCATCAGCATCGTCAGTTGGCTGACTATCGAAGGCCATGATGTGCTTATTGTTCCAGAGCCTGAACGTGGCGAGCTTGATGAACATTGGCTTCAAGTGGCAGCTGCTGAACAACGACTTGTTCTCACTTCCGATAAAGACTTTGGGGAATTGATTTACCAAAGGCGATTGGCATCCTATGGCGTTGTGCTGCTTCGAATGGGGAATCTACCTGTTCCACAGTGGATTGAACGACTGAAGGAAACTTGGGCCATCATCGAAGCGAATCCTGTTGGAAGATTTATCGTCATCACGCCCTATCGTGTTCGAGTCAGGATCATAGAGTCTAGTTGACCCAACCTCCCCTTCTCCCCTCCCCATACCTCATGGTAAGCTTGCTCTTCATTGAGGAACCTTACCATGCGACGATGGATCGTCTTGTTCATACTGCCATTCTGCTTCACCGTGCTGGCTGCGGATCATCAGACTAACCACCTCTACCAAACACTCATACATACGGGCCTGAAGCTGGGCACCACCAGCGTTCCTTTGCCCATGCCTTACATGGCTGACGGTCTCTCTGCTGCTGACCAGAGAGCAGTCATCGACAAGCTGCCTGGTCGCAATCAGGAAGTGGATGAGATGCTGCGTCTATCTCCTGTAGCTCCGTTTGCGGTGAAGTTTCACGACATTCCTTCGAGCAACACCCGAGAGCCGGGGAAGCGTATTGATCTCGCCTTCGTCACTCCCGGTTCGCTGGAGAAGCTGGCGAAGACCGATGTGCTGGATCGGCTGCTGAACAGTGGCCGTACCGATGCCAACATCACCCCACTCTCCGAGAGTAAGACTGGCAATGAAGGCCAAGCACATGTCTCGCTGCCTTTGATGGACAAGGTCATCCTGGAAGGCACGATGCAGACGATGTGGACCCGCAGCAACCAGTCGCTCCTCCTCGCAGGCCAGATCGATCCTCGATTCAATAACGATGCAAAGTATCCCAACCGTTGGCGTCTCCTGCAGCGCGATGCTGATGGCAAACTGCAACCCCAGGCGAACAGCCATCCGTACGAAGCGGTGGCGTACTATTTCAAGTTCACGCCACTGGTTGAAGTGAAGGATGCTCTCTTCGTCGAAGCTCATCTCTTGTTTGCAGAACCAGCGGATTGGTTTGATGGAGCGAACCTGTTACGATCCAAGTTGCCGATTGTGCTGCAAACCAAGATCCGCGCATTCCGCCGCGACCTGATGCGGTGAATTGTTGGAGTACCGCCTTCAGGCGGCAAGCGTCTCAAAGGGGCGTGGAGTATTCTGCCATCGCTTGCCGGCTAAAGCCGGTACTCCTACCACAAAAGGCGCAACTCTTGCGGGACTTCGCGTTTGAAATCGGATAAGATAGCCAGACACATTCGCTAATCATCTCGTCGTGCACCCAGGAGTAGCATCATGCTGAAAGTGTTGTTGCCTATCGCTTTGTTAGGTTGTTGTTCACTGTGGGCGATGTCGCCACAGGACAAAGCCCCAGCTACAGCAGCTGCTGTAGTCAAGCCAGCGGTGTCGGCCGAAGAAACGCTGGTGAAAGAGATCCTGCAGGTCTACACCGATGTCTTCAACAAGCGAGATGCGGCAGCCCTTGCTGAATACTGGTCGGAGAAGGCAGTCTCAGCAAGCAGCGACAATGGCACCCGTCTTGTCGGCCGGGAGGCTATCAAGAAGGGGTTTGAAGAGCTTTTCAAAACCACTCCCGGTGCTACCCTCAGTGTTCGAACAAATCACTTCCGCTTCCTGAAGCCTGACCTGCTCACCCTCGAAGGAACGAGCGTTCTTTCCAGCAACGACAGCGAACCCGTCGAGACCAACTTCACAGCCTTGCTCATGAAGGTTGGGGACAAGAAATGGTCCATCGAGCATGCCACTGAGAGTGCCGTGCCTGTGCCCGAAACCCCTTACGACGGTCTTAAAGAACTCGATTGGCTTGTGGGTAACTGGAAGGATGCAACCGAAGGCGTGAACTGCGAATCGACCATCACCTGGAACGAAAAGAAGACCTTCCTCGTCCGCAAGTTCTCGGTTCAGATGGAGAAAGATGGCGAAGTGGAAACTGGCAGTCAGGTCATCGGGTGGGATCCTCGATCCAAAGGCATCCGTTCCTGGACCTTCAGCAGCGATGGATCCTTTGGCGAAGGTACCTGGAGCCAGTCGAATGGCGAATGGCGAATCAAGTTCAATCATACTAGCAGTGATGGTTCGGTCGTCAGTGGCACGCAGGTGATTTCACGCATTGACGATAACACCACCCAGGTGGAAATGGTAGGACAAGAGGTTGATGGTAATCTCGCCCCCTCCACACCAGCAGTCAAAATGGTTCGACAGGCAGCAGCTGATGCACCAAAAACACCAGCAGCTGCAACCAAAGAATAGTGCTTATTACAAGGAGTATCACCATGAAGAAGTATCTCATGCTGGCGATGGCCAGTTGTTTGTTCATCACCCCCCTCTACGGTCAGCGTGGCGGTGGTGGTGCTCGGGGGGCAGTAGCAGGTGCAGCGGCGAACCGAGGCGGTGGCTTCGGTGGCGGCGGTGGGATGCAACGCCCTACACCGCAGATGCAGAGACCACCCGCGCAGATGCAGCGACCGGCCCAGATGCCTCAGCGACCTAACCCCAGTATCGGTGGCATGCAGCGACCCAATATGGGTGGTGGCAGCGGAGGCTTCCAGCGACCCAACGTTCCACATCAGCCGAGTTTGCCTTCGCAGCCGGTGAATCGTCCCGGAATGGGTAACCGTCCCGGTGGCCTGTACCCTGGCAACATGGGTGGTGGCAATATCTCTCGACCATCCATCCCGGGTCAAGGTGGCATCGGCAACAGACCTGGTGTACAACCTCCTGCTTCTATTCCAGGCGGAACCCGTCCTGGTGTTCGACCAGGTGGTGGTGGAGCAACCACACTGCCCGGCAACATCACTCGTCCCGGGGGTAGTGACGCAACGACGCTTCCCGGCAACATTACCCGCCCTGGAATCGGCGACCGACCTGGCACGGGCACCAGACCCGGCATTGGGGACAGGCCCGGTATCGGTGATCGACCCGGCACAGGAAACCGTCCCGGTATCACACCTCCTACCACGCTTCCCGGTCGGCCTGGTTCAGGCATCGATCTTGGATTGGAACGCCCAGGCAATCGGCCTGGTATTGGTGACCGACCCGGCACAGGCAACCGCCCAGGCATCGGTGATCGTCCTGGTACGGGTGACAGGCCCGGTATCGGTGATCGCCCCGGAATTGGCGACCGACCCGGGGCAGGCAATCGTCCGGGAACTGGTGACCGCCCTGGTATTGGTGATCGACCCGGCCAGGGTGGTGGTGGTACTCAGCGCCCCGGTATTCCCGGGGATCGACCTGGTCAAGGTGGTGGCGGAACACAACGCCCTGGCTTCCCAGGGGATCGTCCTAACTTGCCGAACCGTCCAGGTCAGCGACCAGGCGACATCAATCGTCCTATCGTTCGTCCACCCACCAATCGACCCATCATCAATGGGAACATCAATCACAACAATATTGGGAACAACATCATCAACAATCGCCCAAGCTGGGTAAATATCAACAACACCACCATCAACAACATCAACCATAACTGGAACCAGACGATCATCAATCGTCCCGGTATGGGCAACTGGCGAGTCAACCACCCGAATCGTGCAGCCTTCTGGACAGGCTGGGGCATGGGAGTACGAACCGGTTGGCGACATGCTCACTTTCAACGCTTCTGGTTCGGGCCCAGTTGGTGGAACATTTATGCTCCTCCGTTTGGTGGTTGGCACTACCAGTACTGGCTACCTTTCTACCCTGCTAATTTCTGGTGGCAGCCTGCTACCTGGAATGGCCTGGCTACCTGGTCCAGTTGGAACATGGCTACCAGCCCAGCGTGGCAGCAGCCTATCTTCTACGACTATGGTCCGGGTGGGAACGTTGTTACCCAGAACAACAACGTCTACATTGATGGCCAGCAGGTCTCCAGCGCAGCAGATTTTGCTCAAAGCGCTGCGGTACTTGCCACCGTACCTCCTCCCAAGGATCAAGAGGAAGCAGCAGCAGTGGAATGGATGCCACTTGGCACCTTTGCCCTGTCCACCGGGGAAAAGGATACCGAGCCTTCACGGGTAGCTCAACTGGCTATCTCGAAGGATGGCATCATCTCGGGTACGTTCTTCAACTACCAGACTGAGAAGTCTGCTGCTATCCAGGGCAAGGTCGATAAGGAAACCCAGCGGGTAGCCTTCCGATTGGGAGAGGACGAAGAGCTTGTTGCTGAGACCGGGCTTTATAACCTCACCCAGGACGAAGTGCCTTTGCTGGTGCACTTTGGAGATGGCAAATCTGAACGCTTCCTGTTCGTTCGCCTCAAGAACGAGGATGAAGTGAAGAAGCCATAAGGTCGCAACGAACTGGAAGGAGCACGATCTTCGTGCTCCTTCTTGTATTCTTGCCGTTACATCTTCACATCCTGGAAACAATCAATTCACAATTCCTGATAGTGAACCTCGTCTCTGATTCGATTCCATTTATATTGTTCTTACCGTCTGTATCGTTGGCACCGTCTGTGTTGAGGCTTTGGATATGCAAGAGAGATCGCGTTGGGTGCCCCGCCCCTTCGGCCCAGTGTGGCTGAAGGAATGGATGAAGCGGCATCAAAATCCGATCAGCTTTGCTTTGCACATGGTCGGCATTCCCATGACTGTGGCCGCTCTGGTCCCGATCCTGCTGAATGCCACCTCGGGCATGGCATGGGTCTATGCAGCCCTTTTATTTGTTGGTGGCTACGCCCTGCAGTTCCTGGGCCACGCCATCGAAGGCAACGATGCTGGCGAATTGATCGTGATCAAAAAAATGCTCGGCAAGCCCTATGTCGCTATCGCACCACAGTTTGCGGAACAACCCACCCAGCAGTAATAAGCAAAATATTAGCTGTGGCAGGGCCGTTCGGTACACCGATGACCCAGAAATCTCGCCAAATCTCTCACCTCTCGAACAGGGTTGAGACTGCGAACAGCCACAACCTTTGTATGTTACCCACCAGTTGATTCCTTTCAGTAGATGAAGCCTCGTTCATGTTTTAACGAACTCGGTGTATCTCACTCGACAGGGCCATTTTTCCAGCGTAGACTATACAGACTCTCCTGCCACGCCTTCGTTACGCCTACACACCCAAGGTAACTGCATGCGTTCCGTGGTCTATGCCACCGCTTCGATAGTTGTCACTCTGCTGTGCTGGATCTCGCTCGGTTCCATGAACTCGAGTTTGGCTGCAGCAACGGCTGTGCCTGCTGACGAATATGAACAGACGGTGCTGCCCCTCTTCACCAAGTATTGCTTCACCTGCCACAGTGGAGCCAAGTCGAAGGGTGATCTGGATCTTTCCCCTTTCAAAACCTCGCAAGACCTGTTCAAGAAGCTGCCTCTGGCTGAATCGATCCTCACCAATGTTCGCAATGGCGACATGCCACCGGCTAACAAGCCCAAGCCCACTCGTGCCGAACTCGACAAGATGATTGCCTACCTTGACAGTGCAATCGTCAAGGCCCACCTCAATGGCAAACGCGATCCCGGCCGGGTGACGATGCGCAGGCTCAACCGCAACGAGTACAACAACACCATCCGCGATCTGCTCGAAGTCGATTTCAAACCCGCTGACGACTTCCCTCTCGACGACATCGGTTACGGCTTCGACAACATCGGTGAAGTGCTCACCATCCCGCCGCTGCTGCTGGAGAAGTACCTCAACGCTGCCCAACTGATTGTTGACCGGGCGCTGATGCCGAAAGTGAACCCGTATGCTCCTACGGTTCGCCGTTATCAGGGCCGTGAACTGCAGCCTCGCTCCGTGGGCACCCTCTACGGGAAAAATAACCAGACCAAGCTCCTCAGTACCAACAGTGAAGTGTTCACCACCTTCGACTTCCCCCGAGAAGGTCGCTATGCCTTCCGCCTTAGAGCCTTCGGTCAGCAGGCAGGCAACGAACCGCCCAAGCTCGATCTCAAGCTTGATGGCAAAACTATCAAGACGTTCTCCGTTGTTCCCGTCGAAAGTGATTCGGACGGCAAACGCAGCTTCGAGTTCATCACCAAGGTTTCCCCCGGCTCACACAAGGTCTCGCTGGCATTCACCAACGACTACATGGACCAGGCGACCAAGAAAGACCGCAATGTCGCCATCCAGGGTATGAGCATCGAAGGACCACTCGATGCCCCCAAAGTAGTGTTGAAACACCCCGTGCTGACGGTCACTCCTGAAGGGAACACGAAGCCCCGTGAGGCAGCTAAGCAGAACCTGACACGCCTGACCGAACGGGCTTTCCGCCGACCAGTGAAGCCTGATGAAGTTGAGAAGTTCCTCAAGCTCTTTGATGCCGCTCAAAAGCGAGGCGACAACTTTACTGAATCGATGAAGCTGCCTGTGCAGGCCATCCTCATCTCACCACACTTCCTGTTCCGGGTGGAGAACGATAATAACACGACTGAAAGTGTTCGCCGACTGAACGACTTCGAACTGGCGAGCAGGCTCTCCTACTTCCTCTGGAGCAGCATGCCTGACGAGGCGCTCTACGAATCGGCCAGGTTGGGCAAGCTTAGCGACCCCGATGTGCTTCTGGCTCAAACCCGGCGTATGCTCAAAGACCCCAAGTCGAACGCCCTGGTCGAGAACTTCGCAGGCCAGTGGCTCCAGCTACGCAATCTGAAAATCTCCACTCCCGACACCAAGCGTTTCCCCACCTTCGATGACGCCCTCAAAGCTGCCATGCTGAAGGAAACGGAACTCTTCTTCCAGGAGATGCTAACCAAGGATCACCCGATCACCACCTTCCTTGATGCTGACTTCACCTACCTGAACGAGAAGCTGGCCAACCACTATGGCATCACCACGGTCAAGGGAACCGAGTTCAAGCGGACAAGCCTGGCAGGCACCCAGCGGCGAGGCATCCTCACCCAGGCCAGCATCCTGACGCTGACTTCCAACCCTACCCGAACCTCCCCAGTGAAGCGTGGCAAATGGGTACTTGAAACCATTCTTGGCACCCCTCCGCCAGCACCACCACCTGATGCAGGTGAGTTGAGCGAAGCAGGCGAACTGAAGGGTACTCTTCGCCAGCGCATGGAGCAGCATCGGGCCAACCCGAACTGTGCCACCTGCCATAACCGTATGGACCCCATCGGGTTCGGCTTCGAGAACTTCGATGCCGTCGGCAAATGGCGACTCAAGGACGGTACTTTCCCCATTGAACCGGGTGGCACCCTGCCCACAGGGCAATCGTTCCAGTCAGCACTTGATCTCGTGAAGATCCTCAAGCAGCGTGATGAGGATTTCCGTCGCTGTTTAACGGAAAAGATGTTAACTTATGCCATAGGTCGGGGTTTAGACTCGAGTGACAGGCAATACGTCGCCGACATAGCCAAAACCTGCCAAACCAAGGGCGACTCCCTCAGTGCCCTCATCCAGACGATTGTGAATAGCGAACCATTTACACAACGCCGAACCGCCAAGGGTGGATCATGACCAGTCAGCCGATGCTATCTCGCCGAGCGATGCTCAAGAGCACAACCGCTGCCATTGCGTTGCCTTTCCTTGATGCGATGATGCCTCGCGGCGTCTTTGCGTCGATGACCCATACCGTCGCTCCTGCTCCCCTTCGCATGGCTTTCGTCTATGTGCCCAATGGCGTTCACATGGAGAACTGGACACCCAAGGAAGAGGGTGCCAACTATCAGATGACCCCGCTGCTGAGCAAACTGTCCGACTTTAAGAAGGACTTCAGCGTCCTCACCGGTCTGACTTGCGATAAGGCCCGAGCCAACGGCGATGGCCCCGGCGATCACGCCCGTTCGATGGCTGCCTTCCTCACTTGTAGCCAGCCGAAGAAGACTGCAGGCGCTGATCTGCGAGCAGGTGTCTCGGTTGATCAGGTCGCTGCCATGAAACTGGGCAATGCGACTAAGCTCCCCTCACTCGAAATCGGTTGTGATCGTGGTCAGAACGCAGGCAACTGCGATTCAGGCTACTCGTGTGCTTACTCCAATAACCTCTCCTGGCGTTCGGAACAAACCCCGATGCCGAAGGAAACGGATCCCAAGCAGGTTTTCGACCGACTCTATGGCCGACCTAAGAACGAAGATGATCGCTTGAGCATACTTGATTCCGTTCTCGATGATGCCCAGTCGCTCGAATCCAAGCTCGGCGGATCAGACCGTCGCAAGCTCGATGAATACCTGACTTCCATTCGTGAAATGGAAGGTCGTCTGCAGCGTAACAAGAAGGAAAACGTCGAGATCAAGCCCACCATCGAAAAGCCAGGTGGCATCCCCAAGGAATATAGCGACCATATGAAGATCCTTGCTGATCTTCAGGTACTGGCTCTCCAGTCAGACATCACCCGCTTCAGCACGTTTGTCTTCGCCAACGAAGGTTCGAACCGAAGCTACAAGTTCATCGGTGTCCCCGAAGGCCACCACGACTTATCCCACCACGGCGGCGACAAGGAAAAGCACGAGAAGATCGCCCGGATCAACCAGTTCCACGTGGATCACCTTGTCTACCTCATCAACAAGCTCAAGTCAGTGAAGGAAGGGAATAGCACCCTCCTTGACAACATGATGCTCCTCTACGGCTCAGGCATCGGTGATGGCAACCGACACAACCACGATCAACTGCCTATCCTTCTCTTCGGAAAAGCGGGTGGCAAGCTCAACCCCGGCCGACACATCAAATACAAGAACGACACTCCCATCGCCAACCTTTACCTCGCCATGTTGCAAAGATTGGGCATCGAACAAAAACGTTTCGGCGACAGCACGGGCATTCTGCAGAACCTGTAAAGCATCATGCTGCTAGCTTTCTGGATGACTGCAAATGATCGAACAACTCTAAATGTTGCTTCGCAATGGCAGGCCAATCAAACTGCCATGCTTTCTGCTGGCCCATTTGGCCGATGCGCTGGCAAGCTTCAGCTGATAGTGCGTTCACTTTCTGCAGACAAGCAGCCAGTGCCTGGTGATCTTCACGCGGCGTCACCCAACCGGTGACATTCTCGTCAACCAGGCCCAGCAGCCCGGGTGCATCGCTGGCAATCACCGGACATCCCGCAGCATGGGCTTCCAGCAGCACCATCGGCAGCGCTTCCCATTCGCGGGTTGGCATGACGATGCTGCGAGCATTCTGCAACACCCAGCGTTTCGTATCCCCCTGCACTTTGCCGAGGAAGGTGATCTGTTTGGCAATACCCAGTGATTGAGCTAACTGCTCCAACGAAGCTCGCTCGGTACCATCACCGCCGATAACGACTTGAACAGGTGGACTCGCTGGTGAATGTTCTCGAAGCCACGCCACGGCTTTCAGCAGCACATCGACACCCTTGCGGTGAGCCAATCTGCCGAGGAACAAATAGTAACCATCCGTCTGCAGAGAAACAGATATGTTCGATGGTCGCGCCGCTGGTTCGGCATAGCCCCGCACATGCACTCCATTGGTGATATGGTGAATGCGATCTGGTGTTGCTCCGAGTCGTTCAAATCCTTCCGTCGTGAACGGCCCAATCGAGATGAGGGCATCAGCCTGCTTGACGACCCATTGATGTCGTTCGCGCAATCCAGGCTTGGTGAAACGAGGGTTATCCTGACGGACATCGCCACCGTGACTGGTAACAGCCACCGGTGGGCCACCTTGCTGACGAACCATTAGTGCAAGATAGGCAGAGGGATAGACGTTATGGCAGTGAATCACATCGAACTGATGACGTTGATGCAGTTTCCTGAGTGCGAAAGCATACCACGACATCAACCAGCGGGTAGAGACGAACCGCTGATGGCGAACCACAGGGTAGGGCAGCGTGCGATCATAAGCCGTGGCTTGTGGCCCATCGGGGCAGAACACGATGACAGAGTGGCCGGCCAACTGGTACTGCCGGGCCAATTCATCGACGACGGTTTCCTGGCCACCCATATCGGGGAAAGCCGTGTTGGTATAGAGGCAAATACGCATCGGATTCACAAAAGCTTAGCGAAAAAGGAAATCCAGCCTCCGTACCATAGTCAACTTAGGGGTTTTTGCAATCGCAGTTATTCCTTACCGATGGGTTCAAGGGCTACCGTCATGGGCACCGTCTCCGCTACTTTACCTTGCTGGTTGTGACGAGGAATGCTCGTCGCCAGCGTACCCCAGCAGGCTTCCAGGTCATCGCTGGTCTTGCTGTATCGAAGTACGAGATCGAGAGGCCCCTGATAGCTGATGCGGGTGACATTATCGAGATAAAAGGTTACCTTGCCCTTGAGCACAGCATACCGATGCGTAGAGGATTCACCCGCTGGCGTGTACTGAAGTGTGCCTGTCACCTTATCCATTCCGCCATGCCCATCCATCACTGCAGGCGGGTACATCTGGGCCAGCCAGCGACGGAGTACCGCTGCTTCGATCGTTTGCTTTTCGCCTCGATACTTCAGTGCATCCTTCTCAGTATCGTTCCAGGCTAGCGCTTCCACGACAGGCACCTGGAAGTGATTCATCCTATTCGCCCCCAGCGTGACATAGATTCGCACGCCAGGCTTATCGACAGTAGGCAAGTGAACGATGTTCCGTGGTGTAGCAGCCGATGCTCCAGTCTGCTTGTTGGCCTTCTTCAATTCTTCCACGAAGTAAGTGGGCATCCGCTTCTTGAGTTCGTGCATCGGCGCTGGGTGGATATCCGTCATCGCATCGAACGAGTGAACATACTTGCCCTGGCTATCCAACACGAAGACAAGGATGTTGCTCTGCTGTTGCCTGGGACGTTGCTGGAGGATCTGCTGCACCTCGTCCGGTGCATCTTCGGGCTCTCGGCCATTCCACAGGGTAACGATGTAAGGAGCAAGTGCCTTCTGGACGGTGGTGTTGCCGAGACAACTGCCTCGGAAGTGGTCAGCACTAGCTCAGGTGTGGCCGGTAAAGAAATCGCACCCCGCAGTGATATTGGTGACAACAATCAGCACAATGGGCCGCTTCTCTTCAGCCGCCCTCACCTTGGCCTGCGTTAAGCTGCTCGACCAATCATGACTGAAGAAGCGTAGCTTCTCCGCACTCGGCTTAGTAGCCAAGGCCTTGTCGTAAATGCTCCGAGCGGTAGCATCCTGTCCGAAACTGATATAGGCCGACCCGAGCAGCAGGAGTAGCGTGAGTGTTCGCATGGTGTTAATCGAGCGGGAGGGACGGGCGAGGTATTTGTGCAATGATAGCACGGGAATGCTGTAGTTGGGATGAAGGTGAGCTTTCGTCCAAAATAAAATCGCATTTCACTTTGGACGAACTTGTCGCATGTACACTACTCCCGCATCCCTTCCACTCGTGTCAGCCAGTGCATCACGTTGAGCAGCAGTTGATGGTTCTGTACCGCATCGGGGTGGTTCATGCCCATCAGGATTTGTTGATTGGCACCGGCCCGCTGGGCACTGAACATCGCCGCCTCGCCAAAGATGGCAACACGGCCCTTGCCCACGGAGAGGATGCCACCCTGGCACCAGCCGTTGATATCTACCTTGGGGGCATTCGGAGTGATGCCGGGAGCTTTGGTGGTCTCCTGGGAGATGGATCCGGGGCCGAACTGAAGGACCGGTAAGCCCTTGGCAGGTAGCTGAAACGCTGAGCCACCGAAGGTGGCTATGCTGGTGATCGCTTCCTTGTCACTCCGTCCACGGGTGATGTCGCTCTCTTTCAGGCCGTCTTTACTGGTGAAGAGATGACCGGTGTTCGTTTTCCATCGACCATCGCGGGCGTAGCCGTTACTGAAGGTGATGCCAAACGATTTGGCCAGATCGCTGGCAGCACCGGGGAAGGGCATGTGGTCTGCGATCAGGAACAGTGAGCCGCCTTGCTCGACCCATTGATGAACTGCATGAATCTCATCCGCTGTGAATGCAGAAGGGGTAGGCAGCGACCAGTCACTCTTGTTCCGTTCATTCAGCGGGTTGGCAATCACCAGCACATCAACAGCATTCAGCGACTCTGTTGAGAACGGCTTGGCAAACTTCTCTACCCGGAACCCATCCCGACGAAGCAGTTGCGAGAAAGGCTGATACCGCCCCTCAGCCGTGTGAAAGTTGTGGTGGGCTTCATCCACTCCCACCCGAGGCCCCTTTCCTTCAGAGTAGGCAGGTGAAGCGATGGCTGGCTGGTACTTCATGTCCGCCACCTGCTGGGCGACGAGTGACGTAGAGAGACACAGCAGAAACAGAAGTGTAACAGCGTTCTTGTACATGTCTATTCACCTGATAGTTGTGAATGAATTGTTTCACAGAGACGAAGAGGAGGCAAGCAGAATGGAGAGTGCTGTTTCATTAGAGAGGAGCGTCTGCTAAGCTCAAGACCAGGATAGGGGGCTTTGTGCTGAAATCATTGACGACATCACTGGTTCGCTTGCTGCTGGCTGCCTTGATAGCAGTGCTGGCCTGGTATGGTGTCTATCGTCTGACAACGCCGCAGCCTCATCATGCGTGTATTCCACGATTGATAGAAGATGCACCATACCCGTCATTTATGCCACAAGTGGCGCCACATCACTTTCGCTTCGATAGTACCGGCTGGTGGTTTGCAGTGGGACCCTCACGGTTCAATTCTGATTCATCTTCTATGAGTTGGCGAGTGCATCATCTTAAGACAGGCGAAGTGCGAGCATTTGCATGGGATGACTCACTGGACCCACAATGCTGGGTTCCACTCGAAGCAGGGTATCGGCATACCCGACGAGACAAAGACGGCGGTATCGAAGTGGTGGATACCAGCTTCGTTGATGGCAGCAGCATCGTCCGATTGAAGTTTGCCAAGGGACATCTTGCTGAGGAACGAGTACTCTTCAGTCACGATGGTAGCCGTGTAGTAACCACCCATCGTGTGCCACTACTCAAATTGCTGGCGCTCGGTTCGTCACCCGGTTTGAACCTGGGTGAAGCCATGGTATGGACGTTTGAAAACTCAGTTCATCCCTCGCTGAATACCAAACTGCCTACAGGCTTTGCCGGCATCGGTGTCCCCCAAGAAGACCCGTTTGTTGAGTACGTAGCCAGCCCACGACTAGCCCACATATGGACGCTACCCGAGGCAAAGCTGAAGCAAAGCTTGCTCCTGCCTGCGTTTACTGATCTGAACTGTTTGAAACTCAGTCCCCATGGCAAATGGTTAGTGAGGCTTGATGCCTACCCGACCATTCTTGCCATGCGTGGACACTTCCAAAGTGAGCCATCGGCTACTGGGGATAGAGTGTTTCAACCTCTGCAGCCACGTGGTGTGCTCGTATTTGATACCGAAACAGGCCTTTCGCAGCACATTCTGTCACCAACCGTCAAGGAGCAGGAAGGGTACTATCAGTGCCATCTTACTGACGCTGGAATGCATCTGGTGGTAGCAAGCATTCATTCCAGTACAGCTCAGGCCTATGGTAGCTACGCCGTTAACCAGACCAACATCAACGAATCATGCCCGCTCTTCCTGTTCCCCGATTGCCAGCAGAAAAATTGGCAACATGGCGTGCTGGCAGCATTTGGCACTGATAGCACTCTGCCCGTTCGCACTATAGATGGTCTTGATGTGGCTTTTGTCAGAATCGGAAAACCCTTTGGTGTGGCGAGTGTCAGTGCTCCAGGAGACGATTTCATAGTACTGCATCCACCGGTTCCTATTCTTATGGACACGAGAGCATACTTATACCCTGTGGCTGTACCCGGACAGGTTCTGGTTGCCTACGAGCCATCCCGTGCTTACCAGAAGGTGATCGATTGGTTCAACCAAAACTTGAACTATAACATTGAGAAATATCTGCCTGATCAACAAAACATCAGTGCGTGTATCGTTGATGTGCATCAACAGTCGGTGGTGTGGCGAGGTTCACTCACCATTCCAAGAGATCTTGTCTCTAAACAAGCTCCCTGGAGTTACGATCAACGAGCCTATCTCACCAACTCTCCACCCAAGTTCACCACCACGTGGGATCAGAAAGCCCTCTGGGCCTGCCATACGGTTGACAAAGACTTGCACCTCTACCGCTGGGAGTTGCCTCTAGTCAATTGGTCGCCAGCGTGGGGCATCGGGGTGGGGTTCCTTGCATTCCTAGGCGTGATGTGGTTGACGAGAAGGCGACGGCTTCTGAGTCATTGAAAAATCGTGGCAAGGGGTCAGCTGCTGCAAAGACATCGAATCATGTGCAACATCATCGTTGCCGCTGCCCTCCTCCGAGTGATTGCACATCAAGCAGGGGGCTGCGACCATAATTCTCAATCAGAAACTACTTTCGATTGCAGTCGCTGACCCCTGCCACAAATCAGTCATTACTTTCCGATGTGCTTCTTCACATTCTCCACCGTCACCGGTTGAATCACCCCCGCCTCGGTCACGATCCCCGTGATTAACTCCGCAGGGGTCACATCGAACGCGGGGTTGTACACATCAATCTTCGCTGGCGCTGTCCGTTTGCCGAAGGCGTTGGTGATTTCTTCGCTGCTGCGTTGTTCGATGGGGATGCCCTTCCCGTTCGGCAGGTTCAAATCAAAGGTACTGTGCGGAGCGGCGACGTAGAACGGTATCTGGTGATACTTGGCCAGGATAGCGACGCCATAGGTGCCGATCTTGTTAGCACTGTCGCCGTTGGCAGCAATGCGGTCAGCTCCGACGATGGCCAATTGCACTTTGCCTTCGCGCATCACCTGGGCAGCCATGTTGTCGCAGATGAGAGTGCAGGGGATGCCTCGCTGCTGGAGTTCCCAGGCTGTCAGGCGAGCACCTTGGAGCAGCGGACGAGTTTCATCAGCGAAGACCCGGAAGCGTTTGCCCTTCTCCCATGCCAGAATGATGGCTGCGAGAGCGGTGCCATAGTCAGCAGTCGCAAGGGCTCCCGTGTTGCAATGCGTAAGCACGCCACCGCCATCGGGGATCAGCGTTGCTCCGTGTTCACCGATGCTCTTTGAGGTTTGGATGTCCTCTTCTTCAATCGCTTCCGCTTCCGCCAGCAGATGATCAAAGAGGGAACTGGGCGGCTTGGTCTTGAAATAACGCTGAGCGACAGCATCCATCCGGTCGAGAGCCCAGAACAGATTCACCGCTGTAGGGCGACTGGTACGGAGATAGTCGGTCGCCTTCTGAACATCGTCCATGGTTGGCTTCGCATAACTGCGGACACCGAGGACAACACCATAGGCAGCAGAGACACCAATGGCTGGTGCCCCCCGCACGGCCAGGTTGCGGATCGCCTGCCAGACCTGGTCGATGCTCTTGCACTGAACGTAGAGTTCTTCGTTCGGGAGTTTGGTCTGGTCGAGCAGTTCGAGATAGCCCTCAGTAGCGCCATGCCAGGCGAGGGAACGGTAAGCCATTGGTGGTCTTCCAACATGAGCGGGGCGTGGGGGTATGTTATGAGTTCAGAAGTCACCGACGTTGCTTGGTGCGCAAACTACGCAGCATGGAACCCACATCATATGCCCGGAAATAGCGACGCCAGGGGTTCTTGTTCATGCAACGCAGGCAGAGGGTATCCAGTGCTGGTGGTACCTTCGGGTTCAGTTGCGATGGTGGCACAGGTTCCTTCAGAAGTACGTACTCCCGTAGTTGCTCGGGCAAACCAGTAGCAAACGGTTCCTGCCCGGTCAGCAGCACATACAGGATGATTCCCAGTCCATAGAGATCTGTCGAGATGACAGGCTCTCGCTTCTCCATAAGTTCCGGCGCGATGAAGCCATCCACGCACATGGTATGTCCCCAGCCACTGAGTTGATGGAAATCCATCAGTCGCGGTACATTGTCACCAGCAAGCATGACATTGCTGGGCTTGAGGTTGCCATGAATCACTCCCTGGCGATGCAGGTAGCTGACCACCTCCGCCAGTTGTTCGACAAAGGCCATCGATTCTGCAACGGGCCAGAGCTTGTCTCCTAGTTTCTGGGCCAAACTGCCCATCGGACAATACTCCGTCGAAGCGTAAGGTTGCTGGCCGAACCAGCCTGATCGTTGGTTCAAGAGCAGTAACGGATGAGTGAGTGATGACCAACTCTGGGTGGCCTGCTGCATCCGCTCTTCCCAATGAACCTTACTGTCATCACACTTCGTGAAGACCTTCAAGCTGACCGGCTGCGGAGATGAGTGATACCGGGTACGGTAGACAACGCTGTTCAGCCCTCGGCCGACTTCATCGATGATCTCGTAGCCTTCCTGTCGGGCCAGTCGAAAGAGTTTGTCCTGTTCGCTGAGCTTGACCGCTTGCACCGGTTGATGCTGCAGGAATCGCTGCAACTCTTCTACCAGATCATTGGCACTGGCGTAGCGATCACTGGCCTTCTTCTCCAGGCACTTCAGACACACTGCTTCGAGTGCTGGGGGTACATCATTATTCCAGTGGCTGGGAGGCATAGGCTCCGCGCGAGTGAGCTGCTCCAGCACCTTGTTCCACGATTCCGCAACGAAAGGCGGACGACCGGTGAGCAGCTCATACAGAATCGCACCGAGGGCATAGATATCGACCGCAGGGCCGATCTCACTGACGTTGCCTGCCGCCTGCTCGGGAGCCATGTAGGCTGCGGTGCCCAGCACGGTACCAGCCTGGGTGATGGCGGTGCTGTCGTGATCGAGTCGCTTGGCTAAGCCAAAATCAGTGATCTTGGGAATAGCCACTGTTTGCCAGTTCTCAGGTGTGATCGTGCCCACATCGGGGTGACAGGCCAGCAGGATATTCGCTGGTTTCAGGTCTCTATGGATGATCTGCTGGCGATGAGCATGTTCGACCGCCTGTGCCAGAGCCAGCATCAAGGTGGCAGTCAACTTCGGGTCCAGTGCTCTGCCCTGCAGATACGTATCCAGGCTTCCACCGGCGATGTACTCCATCGCAAAGTAGGGTCGGCCTGCATCGTCAGCACTGTCGATGATCTGCACAATGTGAGGATGAGCCATCCGTGCAGCCGCTTCCATCTCGATACGGAAGCGGGCCCGGTCATGGTCACTGGCCAGCGAACTGTCTCGAATGAGTTTGACCGCTACCATGCGATCATCTGTCAATTGCCTGGCCTGGTAGACCACTCCCATCCCACCACGTCCCAACTCTTTGAGCAGTTCATAGCCCGATAGTGTGGGTAGTGGCTGTGGCCCGATTGATGCCACCTGGGGTTTTCCCGGTGCAGTGGTTTCGTCCATGTTGTGGTGATGCTGAGACATGCATGAACATCATACCTTGCAGCATGTCGAGTGTCAGCAGGCAGGCAGGAGGTGCCGAGCGCGTAAGGAACTTGTTCACTTGCCAATCGCGCTATGAGTAACAAGCAACTCGCGCATCGACGATGCGCGAGTCTCCTCTTCTTGGGAAGAAGAGGCCGGGGGGCAAGGAGTTACACCAGACTGATGCTGAGACGATTATCAACCAGTAGGGAGAGCCCCATATCCGTGCTGTTTGTAGCGACTGTCGTCACAGGTGCAACGGAAGCCTCTATGTGTTCACTGGTTTCACTACCGGGCTTCGTTGCTTCTGCTGCCACAACGGTCACGCTGACTTGAGTGACCGGAGGCAATTCAGCTTCTCCGGCAGTTGGGGCATCAAGTGCGGACAGCAATTGAGCCGAGGAATTGTCCTGAACCAGTGTGCTATCCTGATCTCGTACGATGGCAGTGCTGGAAGCCATGTAGTAAATCTGGGGGCTGCTGAAGTCGTCGGTCTGGCTGTACTCTTCGAAGTACAAGTCGGGGTCAATTTCGTTGTTGCGAAAGAGTTCAGGGGAGATAGTGCAGACAGCGGGGTCGCTCCATACGCCACCATCTTCGAGATAGAGCGATTCATCAAGCCACGGATCGGTTTCATCGCCGATCATGTTCATCAGGTAGAGGTATTCTTCCCCTTCGTGGTACTCGGTGGTGTTGTTCCAAGTATTCCAGACTTCTTCACCTTCGACAAACTCAGCGATCGACTCATCAATGGAATAGACTTCCATCACGGTGACATCCACCTCAGTAGCGGTAAGGTCTTCCCGTACCAAAGCTGCATCAGCCAGCGGTGCAGTACCACTGAGAACGGCAGGCAACCAGCGACCATTGAGTTCTTCCAACATCGGACGGAAATCCTTCTCCATCGCATGTCTCCCCACATATTGAGTGATTCAGGTAACCGGAACAGAGAGTAGATCGCTGCCTGGCCCGGAAATGCTCCAGCGTGGATAGCTGCTATGCCAGAAACGTCCGGAAGATACAGAGCAGATGGAAGAATGTTGTTTTTTCATGACCTCGATGTTTGGCAAGCTAGGCAAATTGGGATGTGGCGTATCTCGACTGCTACCTTCGGCAGAATCCCCAAACTCTTTAGTCATCTTCTTTCTTCTTGATTTAACAGGCTTATCAGCACGATACAAAGCCTGTGAAACGTCGTCATCATCCCTGGGTTACGCAAGCCCTCTACCTCACGCCCTTTGCGTGGGCTTCGGTTGCGGGCTGTCAGGGTTTGACGACCACCTCCTTCATGCTCCTTCAGCCTCCCGCTCTATCCGCTGAAGCAGGCATGACCGAGGAACCGGAGTCGATGCCACCACTCGGGCCAGGCAATCGGGCATCGGCTCCTTCACGTCTGGCGCAGCCGACCTTGTTTTCACCCCGTGATGTGAAACCAGCGTCGGCTGCGCCGGGGCCAGCGGAAACCCGTTCCGCTGTCCACGCCAAGACGTTGCTCATCAAAGCTACCGCAGCTCTGGAAGCCCAGGATCATCCTCTCGCCGCCAGCCACCTCAGGCGCTATTTGCAAGTCTATCCCGATGCAGTGCTCATCCGCATGCAGTTGGCGGAACTCTACTATCAGCTTTCACGATTCAGCGATGCAGAAGAACACTTCCAACTAGCCCTCGGCGAAGTCATTGAACCATCGCTGCCATTACATTGCCGACTGCATGGCCACAGCCGCCTGATGGAACTGGCCCAGGAACGGACGGATACGTTCAACGAGGAACTGCACCGGGGGATCGGCCTGGTGCTGCTGGCTGAACATCGACAGAACCAGAAATCGTCTGAACAGTTGGTGAATTCATCACAACTACTGGGCAAAGCACGAACAGCTTTGGTGAAAGCAAGCGACATCTCTCCCAAAGATGCCCGCCCCGCGCTCTATCTCACCTCTGTCTGGCATAACATGCGCCAGTTTGCCAATGCGAAAGCATCTCTCGAGAAAGCACAACTGCTCTCGCACATGTGTCCACTGAATGCTCAGGAGTACATGGAACTAGCCTGGTGGTCGCTGGTGTTGAAGTAGAATACTAACCCGATGCGTGAGCGAGGGGCGCCTCGCGACAGGGGTGCGTCAATATCCTTCGACAAGTCAACTATCTTGCCTTTGCGCGGTCTTCCCTTGCTAGCGCGGCGGGCTGGTATACATGTGTATTATTTTCTTCGTCGCCGTCATCACGACGGAGCGTGATGAGTACAATCAAAGGCGAGCCTCCGGGGTAGGAGTCACGTCAGAGGTGTAAAAGCAAGTTGCCCCCGAAAGCTCGCCAGTACGGATGAACGTCAGCGGATACGACCGAAGAAAGCCCCGCCGCTGAACGAGAAACGTCCACGTCGGCTTTCCAGACGTTCCGTGCGTTCGATGTATTCGTTGTTGATGCGGTTCACCTGGAACTCGAAACCATACTTGGCGGAGGGCCATTTGTGGCCGAACTTTTCCTGACGATCCATGCGGTCCAGATATTCGAGATCGGAGAACGAGCGGGCATTGAAGTTGAGGTACAGCGGCTGAATATTGCCGTAATTGTAACGTTCAAAAGGGCTGGCACCCATGTAGGGGTTCAGGGTACCCGGCACCACTTGCCGAGATACCTCATCGGGGCCGGAGCCTTGGGCATAGCTGAACAGGGGTGTCAGCAGCATGAAGCCAACGATAGTGGCTGATCGCATCATGAAAGTCTTCCTGACTGAGGTGATGAAGGGGTGATGGGCGGGGCATCTCCTCCATAAGAAGTCTACATCACCCGGTTCGGATCGCTGGTTCGGAATGCAGAACATTTGCACGAACCTGCGAAAGCTGATCCTATTCTGCCGAGTGTGACGAAAGCAGCGAGCATCACCATGGCTGACCTCTGGGCGTATATCGTTATCAGCTTCGTATCGATCTTCACCATGATCGATCCGCTGGGGAACGTGCCTGTCTTTATTGCCCTCACCGAGGGACTAAGCCCGCAACACGTCCGCCGGGTAGCCTTCCGGGCCATCCTCACAGCGTTCATTATCCTGGTGCTGTTCCAGTTTGCCGGGCAGGCCATCTTCAGTCTGTTCCACATCTCGTCGAGCAGCTTGCAGATCGTGGGAGGCATCATCTTCTTCGTGACTGGCTACGAAATGCTCCAGGCCCGCCTCACTCGCTCACTACACGACAATGGCCCGAGTGAGCATGCCTACGCCAACGACATTGCCATCACCCCGCTGGGCATTCCAATGATCTGCGGACCGGGTGCCATCACTACAGTGATCATTCGCATGACAGAAGCAGATACGGTGGTGAAGCAAGGTCTGCTGCTTGTGACCATCTTCGTGTCGCTGGCGATTACGTTCGTGATGCTGATTGCAGCCAAGCAGATACTTAAGTTCCTGGGCGAATCGGGGAACAAGGTGCTACTTCGACTAATGGGCCTGATCGTGATGGCCATCGCGGTGGAGTTATTCTTCAGTGGCTTAACGCCGTATGTGAGGGGAATGTTGGCTGGGAAATAGGAGTCAGAAGCCAGCAGTAAGTAGTCAGAAGTCAGAAGACAGGAGCCAGTAGAATTCTAACGACAAACCCTTCAACATCTATATCGACGTTGAAGGGTTCGTTTCATTCTGACTACTTGCTGCTGTCTACTGACTACTCCCGCATGCTACTTCACCCGTGCCTGGAACTTCACTTCACCAGCCTGCTTGGCTGCGAGTGGGTCTTTCAGTTCCCAGCGAAGGACCAGCGAGCCTACTTCGTTCTGAGTCGTCACAAAGACTGCTTCTCTGGTGGACTTGGCGGTGCCGGGGATGTACTCGAACCGGGAAGCCAGGCTGTCGGAGATGGCCACGTCGTGGATGTCTTCGCAGCTCTTGTTGGCGTAGCTGATGCGGAAAGTAACGATGTCGCCGATCTGGGCCTTGTCCGTCGAAACGGACTTGCAGACTTCGAGCGGTTCCGGGCAGCACTTCTCATCAGACTCGGTGCCGACGATCTCCTTGGTCTTCTCTACCCGGCCAATGATCTTGACCCCTTCGACCTTGGTGTACTCGACTATGCGATCCAGCGCGACATCGGCTTGTGCTTTCTGACGGAGCTTGAGGATGATGCCTTCTTCGAGCTGCTTGGCTGGCATGGCCAAGTCACGCTTGGCGACCAGTAAGCCTTGTTCAGCGATGGCCACACGGTTGGCTGCTTCGTTCAGGTTGAACCCTTCCGGGGTAGTCACAATGCGAATGTTGACGAAGCGAGGCACGCACAAGCAGACAGGGTTCGATGGCAGAATGATCTTCTTGCCCGTGCGATCCTTATAGGTCATCACGGTATCAGATGGATCGAGGCCTTTGAGCTTGCCGTTTGCGAAGTGAGCAGGCTTGTGGAAGTCACCACCATCACGAAGGCACTCTTCACCAATCTTGAAAGGCTTGGTGGGAACCACCGGGCCACACACGGGGGCACCCATATTCATGGAACGGCCTGCGAGATCGTCAGCAGTAGGTTCCTTGTTGCCCCAACGAAGGAGGGCGACAGGTCGGCCTACTTCCTTGGCGAAGGACATGGCTTCCAAGCCAGCCAGTGGCTCAGCGTCGCCACCGTTGATGTTGCCACCGATTCCAACAAACGGGCTTTCAGGATCTTCCAGAGTGACGATCTTGGTGATCATGGCACCACGTACTGCTGACAAGCCATCTTGCTCGGTCAGGTAGATCGGTGCAGGATGATCGGATGCTTTGAGCTGGGGTGGCATGTAGAGCACGTCCAGCACTTCCAGCGTCGGGTAGAACACCAGCCCCTGGCAGTTGGGCAGGTTCTCGACTTTGAAGAGGTAGCGAGCGCCGGGTTGCAGCGTCAGATCAGCAGGCAGGTTGCTCGTCTTCCAGGTATTCGGGGCGACGAGGTAGCTCACCTTGGCGTTGGCATCACCCATCAGGCGAACGTGCAGTTTGCCTGGAGGTGGGATAAAGCCAATGTTAGGCCCTTGTGCATGCAGAAGAGTGCAGCAACTGAGGAAGAGCAGCGAGAACAGAAGGCTCAATCGTCGCATGGTTCAAGTCCTGAGAAAATCAGTCCTGAGTCAGTCCTGAGTTCTGAGTGCTGAGTCCTGAGAATAGCTACGCTCTATGCGATGCTAAGTAGCCCAGACATAGTCTTGATCACTGCGGTCGGACGAGGCTGTCTTGTATTCTCAGCACTCAGGACTCAGCACTCAGGACTACGTGCGAAGCACTCAGGACTAAAAGACAAGAGGTTGAGACCTGAAAGCGTGTCGCATGACAGCTGCCAGCCCCCAACCTCATCACCGACAGTTGACTTAGCGACCCCAGATAGCTTTATCGAGCATACCCTGGCGTTCGCGGAAGGCTGGCTGACCACCTTCTTCACTGTCCATGCTCAGCCCGCGAGGAGCAGAGATGGAAGTCAGTGGGAAAGCAGCTTTGGGAGCCTTGGCACCGGGAGGCATAGGAGGCATCATGGGCATGCCACCCTGCTGAGGCATCATGAACCCAGCAGGAGCCACGGGGCCGGGACCACCTGGGCCACCGGGAACTGGCATGGGCATACCACCAGGAGCAGCACCACCGGGACCCATTGGCACTGGTGCGCCCATACCAGGAGCATTCAGTGGAGGGGAGTTAGGCAGTTCGCGGCTGATGTTACCTACTCGGATCACGAGGAGGATGTGTCCACGACGCATTGCTTCTGCAATCGGGTCGACACCAGGTTCGAGGCGTGTCGATGAGAGTTCTTCGATGCCACCAGCCAGGCTCTGGTACTGAGCGTCAGGCAGGTAGATGACCTTGGTGATATAGTTGCCTTCACGCACCTGGCCGAGGTCTTCATCGGTGAATTCCACAGGCACGGCATTGTGTGACAGGTAAGCATCAGTCTTGGCGTTGGTCGGTACCACTTCGATGGTGGGGTAAAGTTCAACACCAGGACGACCTTGGATATCGCTGATCTTCAAGCTGTAGATGGCAGCTTGTGAGAAGTTGTAGCGACCGGGCATGGTGATCTGGCCAGCAGACAAGACAGGCTTGCCATCGGGGCCTTGAACATACCAGCCAACCTTGGCATTAACTGGGCCAGCAAACTTGACCTGGGTCCGCTGAGCGGAGAGGTTCGCATCTGGGCCGTTAGGCAGATGGCCAAAGCTGTTCACGCGACCACCGGTGGTGAAGCAACCAGGGTCCATATTGACCCCGCCGCCCATGCCACCCATTGGTGGTGCACCAGGCAGGCCACATGCACCGCTGGAGCAACCACCAGCTTGCAGGATCCCTGCTTCGCCGCCGGCATAGCCCACTTGCATGATAGGTGACTGAGCACCCATATGGCCCATGCCCATGCCACCTTGAGGCAACATGGGTGCGTTAAAGGCGTTGACTGGTCCATGCTCGCTGGATGCCAGCCGCATGGCCCCGTTCTGCATGCCCATTTGCTGACGGTTGAACGCGTCATTGGTCATGCAACCGCTACTGGTGGCGGCAACAGCCAGAAGGAAACCGGCGACTCGTCGTTTCATTCGTCTCCCCCTGCCAAGGCTGCTCCCCCTGGCGGACTGTCCCGTGAACCATAGCAGTATCTGCAGGCTACCAGCAGCCGGGACAGCTCTTGGTAGCCGAACACGCGTCCCCCCCGGGTTGCGCGCTTGTTCCTGCGTCTCGTCTTCTGTATACTCGGCACTTCCAGCACACTTCTTGCAATGATTCCATCGGAAATACCTGATGCGACCGTTAGACTTTACCCTGATCCTCATCGTTTTTTGTGCAACCTGGCAAACTGGGGCGAGTGCGCAGCCCCCCACGCCCCCCTCAACTGCCACGCCGGGCCTCACCAGCACTGCTCCAGCGGCTCAGGCATTGCTGGATGCAGCCATCAAAACGCTCACCAAGCCTGAAGGTGTAGACGTTCGGTTTGTGCAAACCATCTACAACCGCTCGCAGCCCGCTACCATCACCGGACGTTCTGTTACTGCTGCGGGTAAGCGTTCCCTGGTCGAACTCGACTATCAGCAGATGAAACGACAGGCAACGTTGAAGGTGCTTTGCGACGGTGAAACATTCTATCGGCTCATGGTTCTCGCTGATTCGAACCAGCTCATGACCTATAAGATGAAAGACTTGCAGGAAGCATTGGATAAGCTGGCCAGTAATGAAGCGGAACGGGTAGCCAAGGAAGATGTGGAAAAGCATCAGCAAGGCTTGCATGGCTTCGATGGTGTTGCTGCACAACTCAAGGATTTGAGTAAGAGAATGTTCTTTTCCGCTCCAGTCGAAACAACACTGGAGTTACCTGGTAAACCCAAACAAAACGTCAAAATGATTGAAGGCCAATGGACACCAGCCATGGTGGATATGATTGCTCCGAACAAGAAGACGGATGACCCCCGGCAGCAAGACTTGCGCTATCTCTGGAACGAACGGCTCGACTTCTTTCAGGTACCCCGCTCCGCGAAGATCTACTTCGATGCAGCCACCGGCCACCTGGTTCGTCTGGAACTATTGGGCATCACCGAACGCAAGGGTACGGATAAACTCCTGGTCAGCTTCGATGTCACCAGCCTGACGTTCCCCACCACGCTGGATGCCAAGCTCTTCCAGCCCACCGAAGCGGAGTTGAAATACACCGCGATCCCCATCGATATGGCTGCCATGATCAAGAGCAGCCATGCTCAGATGATGGAAACCTTGAAGCTGCAGCAGCAACAGCAATCGCAGAATGAGCGGAAGTGATGACTTACATTTGATCCAGTAAGGCATCATAGTCGGCATGTGACCCGATCCAAAACCAAACGATGGCATTACCTGAGATAGCTCCAACTGCTCGATAGCCTATGCCCACTCGTGCTGAATAGGTGGCTGGATTCGTATTGAGCTTCTTGAATTGAAGCCCCGGATGAGCAGGGTTTTGAGCAAATAGTCTGTACGCTTCTTTGGCTTGTACTCGAGCATGCGCAGGCAAGGCAGCGATGAGCCTGCGGAACTGCTTGGTGGTTTTGGATTTCATAACTGATCAGGATCCAAATCTTCAGTCAATCCTGCGTGATCCTCAACTAGTGCTTCTTGTGCGAGCTTGCTCATTTTGTCTGTTGTTAGTGCAATCTTGCGGTCGAAATCGTCTTCTGATGACAATTCTGCGAGCAAACGCGAAGCCAGCAACTCCTGTGCGGGCTCAGAGAGCTTGGCAGCTTCGGCGAAGGCTTGTTGTAGTTTTGCTGTCATGTGCGTTCCTCACTCTTGGTTCATTTTACCCACACCCACCCTCTGTTGTCGAGAACATCTCCAACAGGAACTTCTGCACCTATCTTGTTGAACTCACTGCATAGAATACCTGCACAACCACTGCAATGAAGGAGTCGCACATGGCTCTCGACATGATAGATCACCCGCTGCCTACTCAGAAGACGCTGGATCCCAGCTTTCTGCCTTACCGTTCGCTCTCCAATGACGAACTGACCGCACGTTGCTGGGCTGCCAAGAAAACGCTGGGCTCCAAGTGCCTGATCCTGGGCCACCACTACCAGCAGGATGAAGTCATCGAGTTTGCTGATCTTCGTGGGGATAGCTACAAGCTGGCCTCGCTGGCCGCTCAGAAAAGTGATTGCCAGTACATCGTCTTCTGTGGCGTGCACTTCATGGCTGAGACGGCTGACATTCTTGCAGGCGATCATGTGCGGGTGATCCTGCCCGACCTTGCCGCCGGTTGCAGCATGGCTGACATGGCTGACATCGACACCGTCGAAGACTGTTGGGATCAACTGGGCGATGCGATTGACACCAACGACATCATGCCGGTCACCTACATCAACTCGGCAGCCAACCTCAAGTCGTTCTGTGGTGAACGGGGTGGCATCGTCTGCACCAGCAGCAACGCCCGGGCTGCTCTCGAATGGTCGTTCGCCCAGCGGAGCAAGGTGCTCTTCTTCCCCGATCAGCACCTGGGCCGGAACACCGCTCGCAAAATGGGTATCCCACTCGATGAAATGATCGTCTGGGATCCAGCGAAGAAGCTTGGAGGCAACAGCATCGATGCCATCCGCAAGGCCAAGGTACTTCTCTGGCGGGGCCACTGCAGCGTACACCAGATGTTCAAACCTCAGCACGTCGAGTTCTTCCGCAAGCAACACCCTGGCATCCAGATCATCGTTCACCCCGAGTGTTCGATGGAAGTGGTGGACATGGCTGACCTCGTGGGATCTACCGAGTACATCCTCAAGACCGTGAGTGCCGCCCCGCCCGGCACCAAGTGGGCCATCGGCACCGAACTCCATCTCGTCAATCGCCTGAAGCAGGAACGCCCGGAACAGGAAATCCACTTCCTTTCGACAATGGTCTGCATGTGCGCGACCATGTACCGCATCGATCTTCCCCACCTCTGCTGGTGCCTGGAGAACCTGGTGCAAGGCAAAGTGGTCAATGAGATAGTGGTGCCGGAGAAGGTAGCCAGGAACGCCAAGCTGGCATTGGATAGGATGTTGCAGGTGAAATGAGATGTGGCCCCCATTGAGGTAGATGGCCGTACCCTGGTTATTCTGAGGCGATCATCAAGATGGCTTGGATCACAGTTTATTGTTGAAACCAGTGGACGACTGGAACATGATGGCGAGACGCTGACTCTTGTTGGGAGCAAAGTTCAACGGAACATTTCTGACGATGAGTTGGCTAGCTTGATGACAGTTAAACCGGATACACTCATTGCAGAGTGCCGCGGGTATGATTATTTTCTTGTGTTGGATACTTAGCGAGAGTGGATATTGGTAAGTCTGCGTTTGGTCTTTTAACCAAGCTCATCATGTTGATGGCCGTACTCTGGTCATTCTGCGGCGATCATCGAGATGGTTTGGATCACAGTTTATTGTTGAAGCCAGTGGACGACTGGAACATCACGCCTTTCGATGTCGCCAGCCGTTCAAAGCCGCGACACTCAGGATGATGCCTGCAATGATGATGTACCGCACATCAGGTTGCAAGTTCAGTCGGCTGCAGCCATTCTCCAGAATAGTGATGATGAGCGCGCCGAGGATGGTACCCAGCACCGTGCCTTCGCCACCCATCAGGCTGCCTCCGCCGATGACCACCGCAGCAATCACACTCAACTCCATGCCCGCTGCGACATCGTGTGAACCGGCATTGCTTCTGCAAAACTGAATCACTCCGGCCCAGCCGACAAGGAGCCCCGCCAGGGTGTAGAGGATGAGCTTGGTCCGTTCTACCCTCACCCCACAGAGGCGAGCGGTGGCTTCGTTGGAACCGATAGCGAAGCAGTGCCTGCCCAGCACCGTGTAACGCAGTAACAAGGCCACGATGACAGCCAGGATCAGCACGCTCCAGACCGAAGGCGACACGATCATCCATCCCCAGTCCGGGTCGATGCGTGCAGGGTCAATGGTGCCGAGCGCCCGCATCCACAGGGGTGCCTCGCTACCGGGTGGGAAGCTGAGTCTTCCGCCATCGGTAAGGTAGATGCCTGCACCGCGAGCGATGCCTAGCATGGCCAGGGTGGCTACGAAGGGAACCACCTTCAACCGCGTGATGACGAGACCATTGCACAAACCAACGAAAGCACCGGTGAAGAGTCCACACAGAAGTGCCACCATTCCTGCTAGTCCCGTTCCTTGTTGTGGATAGACGAGTTGGAATGCCAGCATCATCATGACTGTGACGAGTGAGATGACATAGCCTACGGAAAGATCGATACCACCCATGATCATGATGATGGTCATCCCCAGCCCCGCAGCACCGATGATGGTGGCATGGGTGAGGATCAGCTTGAAGTTGCTGACGGAGAGGAAGTCGTCGAGGGTACCTTTCCACCATGTCAGCAAGCTGAAGATGATGATCACGAGCGCCAGACCCAGGTAAGGGCCTGCATACTTCAATTGACTGGGGAGATCATTCCTGGATTGCTGCATTACACACTCGCCGTCGCGAAAGACATGGCTTCCTGTTCACTGATGTCGTTCACGGGATACTTGGGTGTCAGCATCCCACGCACCATCACAGCAATAGTATCACAAACGCCCATGAGTTCAGGCAGATAACTGCTGACGATGATGATCGACTTCCCTGCAGCGGCTTGTTCGCCGATGAGGCGATAGATGAACTGCTTGCTGCCGATGTCGACCCCTTTGGTAGGTTCATCAAGTAGAAGCAGATCCGCCTGCTGGTGGAACAAACGAGCGAGGGCCAGCTTCTGCTGATTGCCTCCGCTCAGCTCGCGGGCACGCTGGGTGCAGTGCTGTTGCTTCACTTGCAATCGTGAGAGCCAGTCGAGGGTGGAGGCACGCCGTGCTGACCAGGAAAGTCTACCGCCACTGGTGTATGGCCGCAGTTCACTGAGAGTCAGGTTCTCTTCCAGGCTCTGATCAAGCATCAGCCCTTCGTGCTTGCGATCTTCACTGAGAAGGCCGACACCCGCACGCAGTCGAGAATGGCAATCATGCTTGAGCAACGACTGGCTCTTCCACTTCAACTGGTTCCACGCATCTGCATCCAGGCCAAAGAGTTCCCGCAGCGTCTCAGTACGGCCTGCACCCACGAGGCCGAAGATACCCATGATCTCGCCTCGTTGCACGGTGAAGTTCACCGTAGGCGACTGCACTTCCAGACACACTTCACCGAGTGTGTGGGGGATGCGGGGATAGAGTTCGCCGACACTGCGGCCGATCATCTGTTCGATGATCTTCTCGTTAGGTGTCTCTGCGACGACACCCTCCGCGACGCTTTCACCGTTCCTCAGCACCACGAAGCGATCAGCGATGCGTCGCACTTCATCGAGGAAGTGGCTGATGTAGATGATGCTCACGCCACGCGATTTCAGCCGGTTGATAATCCCAAACAGTCGCTCAGTATCCTGCTGGGTGAGCGAACTGGTAGGCTCATCGAAGATGATGACCTGCGGATCGCCCACGAGAGCCCGTGCCAGTTCGACCAATTGTCTCGCAGTCGGGCTGAGGTCGCCGACTTTGGCATCGGGATGAATATCGGGGTGCTCCAGCATGCCCAGCACGTTCATCACCGTGATTCGCTGCTCATTCCGACAAATCCAGCCGAACCATTGCTGTTCGGCACCGAGCATGATGTTGTCTTCCACCGAGAGATGCGGTGCAAGGGCTAGCTCCTGATGCACCATCGCCACACCTGCCTTCCGGGCATCGAGCGGATTCCGGGGAGCAAACGTGTGGCCATTGAGCTGCATCGAACCCGAGTCAGGCTGAAGGCCACCGGAGAGGATGTTCATCAGCGTCGATTTGCCCGCCCCGTTCTCGCCAACGAGGGCAAGTGCCTGCCCAGGCTGCACAGCGAGAGCGACCTCATGCAGGGCCTGGGTGGCACCGAACCGTTTGCTGATCGCGGACAACTGTAGCCGAGGGTGCATTACTTGCCACTCACCACTTGCTCCTGGCGAGCGTAGAGTTGCTTGAGCTTAGGTTCCTCCATGTTGGCCTTCGTGAGCATGGCCAACCCGGTGTAGAGGACCGCATCCCCCTGGCGAGGCTTGCCAGTGAGCTTGTCGTGAATGCGTTTGACCGACTGATAGCCCATGTCGAACGGGTCTTGCAGCACCAGTCCATGAATCTTGCCAGACTTCAGTCCTTGGACGAGGGTTGAACTCATGTCGAAGCCGACCAGGAGAATCTTGTCGGTCTTGTTCAGAGCATCGAGAGCTGCCAGTGCGCCAGCGGTTGAGGATTCATTGGGCATGAAGAGCACATCGAGCTTGTCGTCCTTCTGTAGCAGTCGTTCGACGACGGGCTGAGCGGAACTGACCGTCGCCCCTGCTTCATCGTTCGGTTCGATGAGTTCGATAGTCTTGCTACCCTTGGCTGCATTGATGGTCTCGCGGAAGCCTGCTTCCCGCTGTTCGGTACTCTCGGAACCTCGCTGGTAGCGGATCATCATGATGCGGACGTTCGGTTTGTCCTTCACCAGTTCCAGCGCCCGCTTGGCTGCTTCCACCCCGCCAGCCTTGTTGTTGGTTGCGACGTAGCCCAGGTAGTAAGGATGTTGTTGAATCTCAGGCTTGGCTTCGAGATCGGAATCGAGGAGGACGACATACTTGTTCTGGGCCAGCGATGCTTTGGTGGGTTCCAGCAGCGTCGTCTTATCACACGGAGCCAGCACGATGCCACTGACACTCGGCGTGTTGGCGTAGCGTTCCATAATCTCCTGCTGCCGGCCTCGCTCATCTTCCTTCGATGGGCCATCCCAGAGGATCTCGGTATCGCCCAGTTCGGTAGCCGCCTGCTGAGCCCCGGCCCGCACCGCTTTCCAGTGATCGTGGGTGGTACCCTTGGGAATGACCGCAATGCGATACTTGGCAGCGCCTGCAGCAGTGGTACCCGGTTTGGACGAACAGCCGACAAGCACCAGCAGCGGACAGAGGAGAGCAAGCAGTTTCACAGGTGACACCCTTCCACAGAGAGAGGCTTTGGTTGTAACCTGTCAGCAGCTGAATGTCACGTGTGAATTTCGTTGCAGCACACGGTAAACCGAGGACAATGGAATGATGAGCATCAAGAATGGTACATGACATGAATACAATCACAATGAATGCATCACTCTTCGCTGGCATGCCTTCGTTTGACTTCACCGACATTGCCAAAGCACGCATCGATACCATCTCGTTCTTCCTGGTGGGCTACCTGCTCATTGCGTGGGGAGTGAAGTGGTTCTGGAACGACTTGCGAACCGTGTTCCCCAAGCTGCCGAGGATTAGTTACTGGCGAGCGTTGGGTCTGCAGACCATCTGGGCGCTACTCTTTGTGGTAGTGCTGACGATGATCTCCGGTGCTCGTGAGCTGCTCACCCCCGGTGCCTGGGAGAAAGACGGAGCGACCTACAAGCTGGCCAAGCCTGTCGCCACGGAGGTCAAGCCATGAGCCAACGACGTGGCTTCACGGTGATTGAGTTTTTCGTGGTGATCTTCATTCTCTTTCTTTTGGTATCATTGTCTGTCGGTGGGCCGTTCTTCTTCTCGGGCTTATATCATCTGTCCGTTGGCTGGTGTTACTACCTCATTCGCACGTTGCCGAACATCACGTTCAAGTGGTCGAGTATCGCTTTCTTCGTCATCGCCTGTGTGCTGCTGCTCTACGCTACTCATCGGTTTGTCAACTGGTTGGTCACTCAGACGAAAGACAACGAGGAGAAGGCTCCTACTCCCGTTCCGTGGTCATGGACGATCAAAGGCCTGTGCCTCGTCATCCTCACCTTTGCAGCAGGCATCTCAGCAGTAGGCATCGTGCACCAAACAAGCTGGCTGCTCACGGGAGGAGAAACACTTTTTCAGTACTCAAGAATTCGGAGTGCAGCCAACCAGATGATGAGTGCCAGCAACTTGAGGCAATGTGTGATGGCCATGCACAACTACCACACAGACTTCAAGCAACTTCCCTCTGTGTTTCGGATGGACAAGAAGACCGGTCAGCCCCTGTTAAGCTGGCGGGTGGCCTTGCTTCCTTACATCGAGAATGACGAACTCCATAAGAAGTTCAAGCTTGAAGAACCCTGGGACAGCACCCATAACCTGGCCGTCGTCATGAACAACCCCATGCCTTCGATCTATCGGCATCCCGATAAGAGCGACAGCAATAGCAAGGAAACCCACTATCGAGCTTTCTACAGTCGTCCTGGCACCAGGGTCTCTGCCGGGCTGACGTTCAATGACAAGATCACGCTCGGCATGATTAGTAAAGCAGATGGTACTGCCAATACTGCCTGTCTCATCGAAGGCGAACCGGTGCTGTGGACCAAACCCGATGATATCGAGATTGCAGATCACTTGATACTACCAGCCTTCAAGCCATTCTGGAGAAACAACTTGTTCCAAGTAGCTATGATCGATGGCTCAGTTCAAAGCGTTCGTATCGATGTCCCACCGGAACAACTTCGCGCTCTCGCGACCTACAATGGCAAAGAGAAAATCGATTCAGACAAACTCTTCGACTGACCCTTGCATAACCGACGCATACCAGAGATACTCTGAAATACCAGCCCGACACGCTAGCGAGGGAAGCTCGCGCGATTGCCTCCAACTGCCACGCCATTGATAGGATTTTTAACCAGGCCATCGCAGAACATCCTTCCTGGTGAAGGTACGCTAGCCTTCTCGCGGTCTTCCCTCGCTAGCGCGTCGGGCTGGTAACAGTTTCCCTCTTCGAGAGTTGCTTCATGACCCGCTGTTTTGTTTTACTCTTTGCCCTGGTACCCACGTTACTGTTCGCTCAGCCGCCGCAACCGGGGCCGATCTCGTGGAAGAAGACCACGCTCGATACCACCTTCCGTTCCGAGGGCGTGGCTGTCGCTGATGTCAACAACGATGGCAAGAAGGACATTCTCGTTGGCGAGTTCTGGTACGAAGCTCCCGACTGGAAACGTCATGAGATGCAGAAGCCAGGCAACTACAAGGATGGCCTGGGCAATTACAGTCGCGTGTTCTGCTGCTGGGCGGAAGATCTGAACAAGGATGGCTTCGTCGATCTGATCGTGATCGACTTCCCCGGGTATGCCTGCTATTGGCTGGAAAACCCCAAGGCCAAGGAAGGGCACTGGAAGAAACACCTGATCTGGGACAATGCCTGCAACGAAACCCCTCTCTACACCGATCTGTTAGGCAACGGCAAGAAAGTTATCATCATGGGCATTCAGCCTCGTGGTCAGGGTGACAATGGCAATTCAGGACAGATGGCTTATTTCACCCCCGCCGCTGATCCCTATGCTCTCTGGGACATGCATCCCATTTCGGAACCCAGCGTTCCTCCCACGATGAAGGATGGCAAGCCTGTGCCTAACACCGGTAAGATCATCCCCGGCACCTTCAAGTTCTCTCACGGTCTTGGTACCGGCGATCTCAATGGTGATGGCAAGCTTGATGTCCTCTGCACCGGCGGCTGGTGGGAACAGCCTGCGACGGTGGATGGCAAGACTCCCTGGAAGTTCCACGCCGCCAACCTCGGGCCAGCTTGTGCGGACATGCACGTCGTCGATATGGATAACGATGGCAAAGCTGATGTCATCAGCACCTCGGCACACCAGTTTGGCATCTGGATGTACAAGCAGAAGGCTGATGGAAGCTTCGAGAAGCGTGATCTCTTCCCGCAGCTCATGTCCGAAACCCATGCAGCCCACTTCGTCGATATCGATGGTGATGGCATGAAAGACCTCGTCACTGGCAAACGCTGGTGGTCACATGGCCGCAATGAGCCAGGCTCCGATTGGCCCGCAATGCTCTACTGGTTCAAGACCAAGAAAGAAAAGAACGGCACGCTCGGCTTCACGCCGATGATCATTGACACCGATTCAGGCGTGGGTACCCAGTTCGCCGTGGAAGATGTCAATGGCGATGGCCTACTCGATGTCGTCACCAGTAATAAGAAGGGTGTGTATCTTCACGAGCAAGTGCGAAAGAAGTAGACACTCATGATCGACCAGAAGTTGCTCGACATCCTCGTTTGCCCGCTGGGCAAAGGCCCGCTTCAGCTGGAGGGGAACAAACTGGTCTGCACCCAGTGCGGCCCCAAGTTCTCCTTCAGCCGGGAAGGCTACCCGAATCTCGTCATCGAAGACGCGGAGCTTCCCGAAGGGTGTGACAAGATCGAGAACCTGAAATGCGTGCGGGGGAAGTAGTTCTGCAGATGCCTCTGACGGGTCTCACTACAGGTCCCATAACCTGATCATCAACACTCACCCAATCAAAATGACAGCCACCACTTCTTGCTTTCGATCCATTGGATGAGCAGACGATTCGCTGACTCTCACTACGCACCCTATGCCGGCAAAGCAACGTACACTCTTCGATGACCCCATGACCGTCAGCCAGATTACGGCTGAGGTACGTGATCTCGTTACGCGAAGCTTTGCCAAGGTCGTCGTGGTGGGGGAAGTAACCAACCTCACTCAGCATGGGTCGGGGCATGTCTACTTCTCACTCAAAGACAGTCACTCGGTGCTGAAGTGCATCCTCTGGGCCAGCAAAGCGGAACGGCTCAAGTTCAAACTGCAGAACGGACTGACCCTCATCGCCCGTGGCAAGATCGATCTCTACCCGCAGCATGGCACCTACTCGCTGCACGCCGAAGAGATCACACCCCAAGGGATGGGGCCGCTCGAACTCGCCTTCCGTCAACTCTTTGACAAACTCGAAGCCCGGGGCTGGTTCGGTGCAGAACATAAGAAGCCCATCCCCAGTTTCCCCAAGCGGCTCGGCCTTCTCACCAGCACTAGCGGCGCTGCCCTCAAAGATATGCTCCGCATTCTCTCGCAGCGCTGGCCGCTCACCGAAGTCTGGATCATCCCTGTGCCAGTGCAGGGCGACACTGCCGGCCGGGATATCGCTGAAACACTCCACTGGCTCAACACACTGACCCAGCAGCCTGATCTGCTCATCCTCAGTCGAGGTGGTGGCAGCATGGAAGACCTGTGGGCATTCAACGAAGAAATCGTCGCAGATGCGATCTTCCGTTGCAGAATACCCATCATCACCGGCATCGGCCACGAGACCGATACGACCATCGCTGATCTCGTTGCCGACCATCGCGCTACAACACCGACTGACGCAGTGAACAGGGCAGTACCGCATGTAGATGAATGGCTCGAGAGGTTGCGTGGGGCCTACATCCGCCTCAAGCAACTCACCATCGACAATCTGCAATGGGAGTGGGATCGCCTGACCAGGCTCAGGGAGCATCGACTCTTTGCCAACCCCATGCAGGCCATCGAAGATGGTAGACAGGAACTCGATGACTGGAACGAGCGGCTGCTAATTGCCATCCAGCGACGACTTCAGAATGCACAAAAGGAACTGGCTCGCTCTTCCGCGGTGCTTGCTGCCCTCTCACCGCTACAGGTACTGGGGCGAGGCTACAGCGTGACCCGCAACACCAACACTGGTCAGCCTCTGCACAAGAGCAGCGATGTAGCGCCGGGTGAGAACATCGAAACCATCTTGCAAACGGGCAGGCTCATCAGCCGGGTCGAGTCTGTATCATAGGGGTTATGGAAATTACCAAGAAAACGACGTTTGAAGATGCCATCGGCCAGCTCGAAACGCTGGTCAAGCAGATGGAAGCAGGACAACTGCCTCTCGCTGAATCGCTGCAAGCCTACGAGGATGGCATCGGGCTCATCAAGCACTGTCACGGCTTGCTCAAAGCTGGCGAAGCCCGCATCATCAAGCTCACCGGCAGCGACGAAACCGGTCGCCCCCGCCTGGAACCCTTCCTGACTGACAGCAACGGGTAGAGGTCAATTGACATGCCAGTGACACTGCCTGCGTTTTATGAGCCAATGCGTGCGGAAGTGGATGGCTGGCTGAACGACTATCAGGCCAGCCTGGAGCGGCAACCTAGAATTCCCAAGCGATTGCTGGAAGCGATACGATACACTCTGCTCGCTCCCGGCAAGCGTGTACGTCCTATTTTGACCTTGCTCAGTTGTGAAGCTTGCGGTGGGGGCTATCGACTGGCTCTACCCGCTGCCGCTGCAGTCGAGATGATTCACACCTACTCGCTTATTCATGACGACCTTCCCGCGATGGATGATGACGACCTTCGCCGCGGTCGGCCCACCTGTCACAAGGCTTTCGATGAAGCGACAGCGATCTTAGCTGGTGATGCGCTGCTGACCTTGGCGTTCGATGTGCTTGCTGAGCAAATACCATTGGGTGGGCTAGCAGCACAGTGTATCCGAGAGCTGTCGCGTGCTGCTGGTATTCATGGTATGGTCGGTGGCCAGATGGATGACATCCTGCAAGAAGGACAGTCATCGGGCACCATCGAACAGTTGAAATCCATTCATGAACGCAAGACTGGGGCACTCCTGAGCGCTGCCGTTTCGATGGGGACTGCGTTTGCATTTTTTGCCAGAACACCAGATGCCCGACACGATGCAGTCCATCAATACGCCATTGAACTCGGTCTTGCCTTCCAGATCGCCGACGATCTACTCGATGTTCAAAGTAACTCTGCGACCTTGGGCAAAGCCACCCAGAAAGACGCCAACCACGGCAAGCTCACCTATCCAGGTCTCCTCGGCATCGAAGGTGCCCAGCGTGAACTGAAACAAGTCCACGAACGTGGACTGGCCGCTCTCGAACCACTCGGCACCAGTGGGAAGAAGTTAGCCGAACTGTTGACCTATGTCGTTGAACGAGATCGGTAATTGTTGGAGTACCGCCTTCAGGCGGCAAGCGTCTCGATAGATCGTGAAGTACTCTCACCTTCCAGTCCGGCTAAAGCCGGTACTCCAACGAGCCTACGAAAGCACCGCTCTCGCTTGGGTCGAGAAGAAGCGATGCACGGTTCGTAGCTGAGACATATCCAGCAACTGCACTGGACGGTTGAGAGTTTTCGAGAGAATCGCAGCCAGTGGGCTTTGGTAGGGAGCGATGAGGAGAATAGCACCTGGTGGAAGGGAACGCCCTTCGAGTTGTTGTTTCAGTTCAGCGACCCGTGGTTGGGTGCTGGGTTCGGTGAGGGCCAGCCGTTCCATCAGCGGCATGAGTTGCCTCATCGTCGGCCCGCTTTCCAAGATGGTTGGTCCCTTTTTGGAACCATCGATAATGCCCATACTGATGTTCGAACCCAGCTTTCGCGTCCAGACATAACAGAGCGTACTGGCCAGGCTGATCGACTGTTCTACGTAATCGAGGGGTTGAACAAACTCTGCTTCTCTCAATCGAATATCATCGAGAGCCACCGCGTACTCTTGTGGTGTGGCATCGCCATAACGGCGAATCTCTCGATGCAGACCCTTGATGTTGCGGGCATGCTCCTGCTTCCAGGCTCTCTGAAGCTCAGCCTCCGAACGAGGCAGCCAGGCTTCCACAAGCACCGTGATATGGTCCTGGGGCGGTTCCTCGAACTCACGAACCATCGGGTAGCCGACGCGAGCAGTGGTTCGCCAGTGAATCCAGCGTGAGCTGTCGCCTGACCGGTACGAACGGATGCCGTAGAAGTCGGCGGGTGAGGAAGAGCGGCGGGCACGTACCCGGGTCATCATGTTGGTCACCCGCTCGCTGTATTTGAGCCAGCGCTGGAACTGCTGCAGATCAAGCTGACCCATGAGCGGAAGAACGAGAGTATCTCGTTCTTCCATCGGGCACAGCAAACTACGACGTGACAGGCCAAAAGGATATCCGGTGGAGAGTCGCAACGGCTCCCAATGATAGTAGCCCCGTTTCAAAGGTACTACCTGGTACTTCAGTTCTCGCACTGCTCGTCCAGGCAGCACGTTGATACCGAACTGCTGTTCGTGACTGCTGCCTTCATCGGTGATGCGAACACCACTGATAGTACCATGCCCGAGGTTTTCCAGTTCGATGCTGGCCGTCACCGGGGTGCCGACGTGAACCATGCCCAGTAGACGGCGTTTGCCTCGCATCATCCGCAGTCGATAGCCACTGAAGATGGTGACGATCAGGTTGATCAGCCACATCGAGAGGAGGAAGGCCGCGATAAAGGTAACGAGATTGAACCCGCGTGCCAACCCCTGAACGAGGATGATAGCGCCGAGCAAGAGCCACATCAGCCCCTCGGCAGTAGGTGCCCAGGAACGGCGCGCAAGCCAGCCATCTACTCGTTTCCAGAGCAGGGCCAGACGATCCATGAACGTGAGGCGTTTGTACACGGGGGGCTTATGTCGGTACAGGCAGACGTTGAATGATTTGAGCAATGGCTTCATCACCTGCATCGATCAAACCGGTGGAAGCCAGCTTGGGGACGATGCGGTGGCCCAGCACACAGACCGCTGTCTGTTTGACATCGTCAGGTACCACATAGTCGCGGCCAGCGATGAGTGCATGAGCTTGTGCCACCCGGTAATGGGTCAGAGCACCACGGGTACTGACACCCAGGTGAATGTCGTCCCGGGTGCGAGTTGCTTCCGCGATAGAAAGAAGATAGTCAGCGATAGCATCGTCTACCTTCACTTCGCGAACCCGTTTTTGAAGCTCGATGACTTCGGATTTCTCAAGCAGTGCAGAGACCCGGTCAGCAGGGTCTCCCTGGCGGTGTTGGGTCAAAATTGCTCGTTCGATGTCCCGTGGCGGGTAACCCAGGCGAATGCGAACAGCAAAGCGATCGAGTTGATTTTCCGGCAAGGCATAGGTGCCTTCGAACTCGTAGGGGTTCTGAGTAGCAATCACGATGAAGGGCTGATCGAGGAGACGGGTTTCACCATCGACCGAAACAGCCCCTTCGCCCATTGCTTCCAGCAACGCACTCTGGGTACGAGGGGTAGCACGATTGATTTCATCGGCCAGCACCATGTTGGCGAAGATGGGGCCGGGTCGAAACTGAAATTCGCCACTGGCCTGATGGAACACACCCGCACCGGTGAGATCGCTAGGCAGCAGATCCGGGGTGAACTGCACCCGGTGGAAGCTGCACTTGAGGCTCTTGGCCAACACCCGGGCCAACAGCGTTTTGCCAATACCAGGCACATCTTCTACGAGAATATGGCCTTCAGCGAGGATACTGACCAGCGCCAAACGGACGGACTCTGGTTTACCCAGGTAGAACGAGCCGATGTGCTGGGCGAGAGAATTCAGTTGTGAAATGTCGGGCATACAGTCGCTCAGTCGATGGGAAATGGAACGGAGATAAGAAATGAATGAAAGGGCATTCTAAAGCACTTTTTCATCAATGCCAGCAATAAATCGTGAGTATTTACTGAGCGGGGTTAGGTTGTAATGTTATGCCAAAGGTCGGCTTTGGTGAAGCGAGCGATGTGATTGATGTTGTTGGTAGCGACAACAGCTGGGATTCCAAGATTGATCGTCTGCGCTGCAAGGATAACATCACCATCCAGTGCGTGATCATGGCCAGTAGGTTTTCCAGTCTGCCGAGCGTTTGCCCACAACTCTGCTGCCAGTCGCATGGCTTGTGTAGTGATTGGTAAGTATTCCAAATTACAGACATAACTATCCAACATCTGGAGCGAGATAGTGCTTTGAGTTCTCAGCAACTCACGCCTGATTTCGTAATCTGCAATTTCAGGAATAATCACTCGTCGCTGTTGAGCTTTAACTTGTACCAGCCATTGCTGTACAGCAATAGCAGACGGATGTTTCTGGGGATTGCAGAGTAACCCCAGCGGTCCCGAATCTAACAGGATGACTGCACTCAACGAATCATTCCTGATCAGGAACTCGGAAACCCGTCTGTCGACGGGTCTCGTTTATTGCTTGCAGGACGTCTACTTCTTCCGAGATTGGTGGAGCACTATTGATGATGTTGTGCAACTCCTCAAGCGAACGAGCTTTTTTCAGTCGTTCAATGAGTTTGAGCTCATTGCTCGTCAAAACCCTCTTCTGGAAAACAGGCTGCGGTGTATCGATCTGCAAACGCACCTCCTGTCCTTCTTCCAACTCCAAGGGTTCCGAGGGTTCCAGCTTACCATGGTGATAGACTGCATTGGCTACGATCATACCTTTTCCCCATCATACACCCACATCATACCCCATCCTCCACCCGAAGTGAAGGTACATAAGTTCCACCCTTTTCCAATTGAAACTCACCACTTCCTGCTAGCCGCATAGACGTTTCCGTTACTCGCCAGTATAAAAACAGCCCTACTCTTGCGTGTTGGACGAAATAGGCCACATCACGAGACGATTTCCAGTCAAGCAGGCGGCTTACCCTTATTATGCTGGGTGCCGCGAAGAAGGATGAGCGTTCCATGGCAGTACCCAAAAGACGTACCTCCAAGGCATCGAAGGGGAAGCGCCGAAGCCACATCGCAACGGCTAAGGCTCCCCGCCTCCAGTACTGTGCCCAGTGTGGCGAACCTGTGCTCCCCCACCGCGTTTGTGCCGCCTGTGGCTTCTATGCCCTCAAAGGCCAAACCGCCTCCCGGCATCCGCTCAAGGAAGATGAGAAAACGGAGAAGTAATCCATGCGTATCGCCCTGGATGTGATGGGAGGCGATCACGGACCTGCCCCCGTCGTCGCTGGCGCTCTGCAAGCTCTCAACGATAACCCCAACATCATTTTGACGATTGTGGGCGACCGCGCTCAGATCGAACCACTCCTGCAGAATCTTCCAGGAGAAATCTCCACCCGGCTGAGCATCCACCATGCCAGCCAGGTGTTGACCATGGACGATCACCCCCTGCTCGGCCTTCGTAAGAAGCCCGACTGTTCGATCCTCCGTACCTGGCAACTGCTGGCCGAACACAAAGTTGAAGGCATCGTCTCACCAGGCAACACCGGTGCGGTAGTCGCAGCGGGTCTGCGTCTCAAAAAGTTCCTCAAGTATGTCCGTCGGCCAGGCATCGCCACCGTGATGCCAACCCTCAAAGGCCCCTGCGTCATGATCGACGTCGGTGCCAATGCCGCTCCCAAGGCTACCCACCTCTTCCAGTATGGGGTGATGGGTGCCATCTATGCTAAGAAGATTTGCAACAAAGAAGCGCCCACCATTGGCCTGATGAACATAGGTTCGGAATCAGCCAAGGGACACGACCTCGCCAAAGAGACCTACGAACTCTTCAAAGCCAGCCACCTTGCTGATCGCTTTGTAGGCAACATCGAAGGTCGCGACATTCACCGCGGCGCTGCTGATGTCGTTGTCTGTGATGGCTTCGTAGGCAACGTCATCCTCAAGGTCTGCGAAGGGCTCTTCGAGTTCGTCCTCAAGATGACCGCTCAATCGCTCGACCAGGCTTTGACCGTGGAAAAGATGCAGGGTCTGGGTGCTATCAAAGCCCTTTCCGAAAAGTACGACTACGCCTCGGTCGGCGGCGCTCCACTCCTCGGCGTGGATGGTATCTGCATCATCTGCCACGGCTCCAGCAAAGAACGAGCCATCAAGAACGCTCTCCAACTGGCAGCCAAGGAAATTGATGCCGGGCTGAATCAGCATATCGTTAAAGAACTCGAAGCTGACCCCGCGCTGGCACTGGCAGCAGCGAACGAGACGGATGATTAGTAAGCTCTCCATCCAAGTAGAATCATTACGGCCTCCCAGTAATTTGGGAGGCCGCATTGTTTGATTCGTCCAACTGTTCCACACCAGTGCTTCAAAAAGTAGGGCATGTGCCTCAACTCGATGAGATTCCATCAGCTAATGAGCGAGCGATAAGTGACGAGCACATTTCGTGGTGAGGCACGCACAGCGTGCCCTACCCCCGCTCCTTCTCCACCACCTCCAGAAAGATTGCCCGCATCTCTTGTCGGCGTTCTTCGAGGTCGCGTCTGAAGTCAGCTACAGCCTGCACGGGATCGCTCTCTCGATAGCCCATTCGCCGTACCAGCTTGATCATGTCCTCCGCCGTTTCAGGCAGACTATCCAGCGACTGGTTCTGCACGATCCGTTGTCTGCTCTCCAGGGTGCGGAGGAAGTCGTAGTGCCTGGTAACTCGTTCAGTAGTACTGACATCCAGCAGCTTGGCTCGCTCTAATTCCTTGAGCGCTGACCACAGGTTTGACTGCCTGACCGAAGGATGGTGCTTGCCATACTTCAGCAGCAGCAGTTGCACCAGGAACTCAACATCAACGATACCACCGATGCCTCGCTTAAGATCCGCTTCGCCCCGGCTGGCTTCGAGCCGCTTTCGCATCGCCATGATCTCGTCGATCATCGCAGGGGACCAGTCCTGGTAGGTAGCTTCTTGAATTGCAGGCAACACACGTTGAGCAAAGGTTGACTCACCCACGATCACCCTCGCACGGGTCAGGGTCTGCCGCTCCCAAAGCTGTGCACCCTCAGCATAGTATTTGAGGAAGCCATCGAGAGGCACGACAAGGTTGCCCGATTTGCCCGTTGGCCGCAGCCGCATGTCAGCTGAGTAAAGCCGACCGAGTGGGCCATGTTGTGATAAAGCTTTGATCACCCGCTGGGCCAGCTCGCTGAAGAAGTGAGTGTGACTGGTCGTCTCGCCATCGAGATGATGCGTCTGCCCATCGACATCGTAAAGCAGTACCAGATCGAGATCGCTCTGGTAGTTCATCTCCCGTCCGCCGAGTTTACCCAGGCCGAGGATGACAAACTGACACGACTGACTCGTGCCGGGCACCAGTGGTGTACCCCAGCGGGCATGCAGTTGTTCGAGTTCACGAGCAACGACGAAACCTAGCAGCGTCTGTGCCAGATCGGAAAGCGCTGCCAATGTTTGTGGCAGAGGCCGCTTGCCGAGGATATCCTGTACGCCGATGCGAAGCAGTTCCTTGTTCTGGAAGCTGTGCAGAATGCGGTCGATCAGTTGAGGCTCCGCACCTCGACATAACTCATGCAATTCCTGTTCGAGTTCTGATAGACTCTTGGGCTGATCCAGCACCAGCGAATCAAGCAACTCATCGATCATGCCCGGATGGCTCATCAGAATCTGCGACAGAAACTGACTGGTAGCACACAGATCGACATAGAGCTTGAGGCTTGGCTCATTGAAGCTGAAGAGTTCCCACAACACCCCCTTGGCTCCGAGTGATGAGGTCACCTTCTCCAGGTTCGTCAATGACATATCCGGATCAGGTGTCTCAGCAAGGGCTTGCAATAGCTTGGGAGCAATACTGGCCAGGAAGTGCCGACAACGCCTCGTGGGTAGGAAGGGTACTGGCTCCTCGGCCAGCAGTTGCAGGTTACGCAGAGCAGTGACCGTATCGCGGAAGCCATAGAGAGTCAGAATTGATCGTGACTTCTCTTCATCTTCAGGAAGCAGTATTAAATCCGATTCGGGTATCTCGGGTGCAGTCGGTTCGGGAAAGGCATCATGCAGGAGGTGATCAAGTACCTTACGATGGAGGGACGTTGCCTGTTCAAAGTCGATCTGGAACTGCTCTTCCGCCAAGGTGGTGAGATCACAGTAACCCAGACGCAAGGCCAGCCGACGCAAGTCCTCCGGACGGTCGGGCAGATGATGGGTTTGCAGATCACCCAGTAGTTGCAGGCGATGTTCCGTACGACGCAGGAAACGATAACCCTTCTCCAGAATCTCGCCTTCGGTTGGTGTCAAACAGTCTGCCCGAAGCAATGCAGTGATGGCATAGAGCGTGTTGTTACTCCGCACCGCAGGCAGTTCGCCACCGTTCAGGAGTTGCAGAAACTGAATGACGAACTCGACATCGCGAATGCCCCCATAACCCGTCTTCACATCGCGGTCGTCGTCCCCCTGCTTGGTAGCGCGATGTTCGATCTTGCGTTTGATTGCCTTCACTTCGGTGATCTCTGCCATGCTGAGATACTTGCGATAGATATACGGTTCGATAGCTGCGAGAAACCGCTGGCCCAATTCAGTATTGCCAGCAATGGGCCGCACCTTGATGAGCGCCTGCCGTTCCCAGGTACGGCCGAGGGTATCGTAATAGTTCAGCGTGCTGGCCAGTGACCGTACCAATGGTCCACGCTGGCCTTCGGGACGCAAACGGAAATCCACCCGATACGCCGCTGGTGCCTGGGTGAGCAATCGAAGCATCTCGCGTGTCACCCGGCTGTAGTACTCTTCGAGCGTGACCGAAAGCTTGCCTGTCGTTTGTCCCTCTTCGTCGTACACGATCATCAGATCGATGTCGCTGGAGTAGTTCAGCTCATGCCCGCCGAGCTTGCCGAACGCAAGAATGGTCATCACACCAGGTTTACCATCATGGGCGATGGGTTCACCGAAGCGGCGCTTTACCGTTCGCTCTGCGAGGATGAGGGCCACTTTGACCGCTGCTTCCGCGAGGTCGGCAATGCCGGCAGTCACCTCCTCGAGGGGCCTATCGTGAATGACATCATTGATACCAATTCGAAGCAGATGCCTGGCACGAAACTGGCGAATACTATTGAGGATGTGGGAATCTTCAGGGGCTGACTCTGCTTCAGCAAGCAACTCCGCTACCAGTTCTGTAGTCGTCGGGGTGCGATGGAGCGGGAAGCCGAGCATGCTGATAGCTGTGGGCTGTGTCACCAGGGTGTCACTCAGGAACTGACTGGTGGCACAGATGCTCATCAAGGTGTTGATGGCATCGGGATGATCGTTCAGCACGGTGTCGAGCAGGAGTACTGCATCCGGCGTAGCCAGGAACCGTTCGAGATTGTTGAGAGCCATGTCGGCATCGGCGGAACGTACCAGCACACTTTGCCAGAGAGGAAGCCAGCGAGTCACCCGCTCTGCCCCCAGCGACTGCTCTAACGCCACCAGATTGCGCTCACCCCGAGCCACATCACGAAGATTGATCGCACCAAGAAACGAAGGGATATCCATGTGGGTAGTTTATAAGCATCTCGTCCCCTGGCTCCGCCGGGGGACGCACTGAAAGCCTGCCTCTGGCAGGCAGCGGTGGCGAGAATACTGCTCGGTTCTTGCGGAGAAGTGATGGACGCTCATCGTCGCTGCCAGTCGGAGACTGGCTGGCACTGCATCCCCGGTCGGAGACCGGGGACGAGAATTAGGCCACTTCACTCGCCCACGGGGCGGGGAATTGTTGTGAGAGCTTCTGCGGTTCCGTCATCGGCATGATGTGACTGAGGCCGAGGTTTTCCAAGAGCAGACGGCTGGTGATGCGAGCCGATTCGAAGATCACGGGTAAGCCGCTGCCAGGATGGGTGCCGCCGCCGACGAGGTAGACGCCATCAACATCTTCGAAGCAGTTGCGCGGCCTGAGGTGCAACATCTGATCGAGCGAATGAGCCAGGTTGAAGGTCGCCCCTTTGAAGATGTTCAGTTCTTCCACCCAGGTATCAGGGGTCATCAGCTTCTCGACCCGAATGCGTTTCTCCAGGTCGTGTAAACCAAGTCTGGTCAACTGCTGAATCACCCGCTGGCGGAAGCTCTGCTGTAGCTCCGGTGTCCACCTGACGTTCTCATGCTGATGCGTCACCGGTGCCAGGATGTAGAGGGTACTCATCCCCGGCGGAGCCAGCGACGGATCGGTAACGCAGGCGTTCTGCACATAGACTGAAGGATCGGTCGAAATCACGTGCTCGGTATCGATCTCGCGGATGTTCTTCAGATAATCGTCTGCCAGGTAGATCGTATGGTGAGGCAGATCGTCGTACCGGCCTTCGATGCCGAGGTAAAGCATAAAGGTGGAGCACGAGTACTTCTTCTTCTCGATCTTCTTGTCCTTCCAGCGCGAGCGAAGCCGATCAGGAATGAGATGCCGAACGGACTGGGCGAAGTCAGCATTGAGCACGACTGCATCAGCAGGATAGATGCCTTGCTCGGTCACCACCGATTTCGCCTGGCTGCCGACGAACTCGACTTTGAGAGCTGGTTCGCCAAGTTTGAGTTTGACTCCCATCTCCTGGGCAAGCTTGGCCATGTTCGCCGTCACTGCTCCACAGCCACCGATGGGATGGAAGACACCGTATTCGTATTCAAGGAACGATAGAATCGAGAAGAGGCCCGGACACTTGAACGGCGACATGCCCAGGTACTTCGACTGGAATGAAAAGGCCAGGCGAATGCGTGGGTCGCTGAAGTAGCGCTGCAGTTCATCATCGAGCGCGAGCCAGGGCCGCAAGTGAGGCGTGGCTTTCATCACATCCCAGCGGAGCAGACTGGCCCAGTCGAGGAAGGGCTGTTCCAGAATCGGGCGGAACCGTTCGAGCTTGAGCCGGTTTTCGGCCATGAAGCGTTCGACGTTTGGAGCATCAGCCGGACAGAGCCTGGCGACCGCAGCTTTCAGTCGTGCCAGGTCAGGCGTGCATTCGAGCTCGCCATTGTCTTTACCGAAAACGATCTTGTACTGTGGATCAAGCCGTACCATCGGCACTTCATCCAGCAGTTTCTTCCCGCAGGCCGCATAGAGTTCATCTAGAATGCGGGGATAGAGGAAGAACGTCGGACCAATATCAAAGGTGAAGCCATCCAGCTTCCAATGGCCCGTGCGACCACCGACCTGGTTCATCCGTTCGATGACGGTAACTTCCAGCCCCGCCTTGGCAAGCAACATCGCTGCCGAGAGACCTCCCGGACCAGCGCCGACAATCACAACTTTCTTGGACATGACAAGATCCATCTCAGCGCAGCAGAGACGATCTGCGGCTCTCTCTTCCTTGATTCGCTCATGTTACCATCTTGGATGCGGAATGCGATGTGGATTTCTCGGAGCCACTTCATTTGCGGGATAGCGATGCTCCTGCTACTTCTTCTCCATCGCTTCCAGTATTTTCGCACAGCGAAGCAAGGCTCGCCCGGTGTGGTAGGGGCCTTGCCACATCGTCGCCCGGTTGTTGCTGATGACTTTGCCATCAGCCTGCAGAGTGGCATACCAGCCACCACCTTCTGCGACGTGATGCTTCTCAATGAAGTCGAGGGTCTTCTGGAAGGCTGACCAGTACTTCACATCCCCGGTCTGCTGGTAGAGTTCGAGCAGGCCCACGATGGCTTCCGATTGCACCCACCATTCCTTGCGGGTGTCATCTGCAGGTTTGCCAAGAGCGCCACCCATGAAGAAGCCACCGTGCTGCGTGTCATAGCCGTAACGTAGACTGTGATTGACCAGGCTGATGGCCCATGGATGAAGTGTTTGGGTGGGAACCTGGATCTCTCGCAGGGCATCCATCACCAGCCAGGCACATTCGACATCGTGACCGTAGCTGGCTCGCAAGTTGCGTAGCGTAGCCACTATCTTCCAGTTGAGTTGCCATAGATCAATGTTGCAGAAGAACTCGGGGTGACGCACGGTGACAGTGTTGATACCGATCAGTTCCATCAGCCGCTGCTTCACCAGGGCATCAGGCCAGACCCGGTAGAGTTCGGTAAACGCTTCGAGTAAATGGAGGTGCGTGTTGTAGGTCTTGGTACCCACCGGCCCGACGTACATCGGTTCCTTCGAATCAGTGATGGGTTTCCAATCGCGATAGAAGAACTCGAGGTAGCCACCATTGGTTTTGTCGTAGGCGTGCTTCTCCAGGGTGGCGAACAACTCTTTCGCAGCAGCGAGTGCTTCTGGATCGCCGGAAGCCCGATGATACGCAGCCAGGGCATAGAGAGCAAAGCTATTGAGGTAAGCATGCTTGCGAGGGTCGCTCGGCTCGCCGTTATCCTTCACCTTGCTGAAGTAGCCTCCGTGTTCACTGTCCCGGAACTTCGTTTGCAGGTACGTGAAGCCATGCCTGGCCGCAGCAAGAGCTGCATCCTTCTCGATGCCTTCGTTTGCCAGGGTGCTGAAGAACCAGAGGGTACGGGCCTGCTGGGTGAGGAACCTGGTACCCGTCGAGTAGAACTTGCCGTCTTTCCAGTCTTCGTAGTAGCCGCCGCTGGTGGAATCGACACAGTGGGGCAGGAAGAACTTCGTCACGGAACTATCGAGGAGCCTCCTGCAGCGGAGAGCTTGTTCATTGAACGTGACAGTCGTCGGCTGGGCGTAGAGGGCAGCGGTGGGAAGTGTACACAGCAGATAAGCAAGCATTCGAGATGATAGACACATGGCAGGCTCATGAAATGTACCAGCCCACCGCGCTAGCAAGGGACGACCGCGCGATGCCAGGATGTTCTTCTTGGCGAAGGATATTGACGTACCCATGTCGCAAGACGTCCCTCGCTAGCGCGTCGGGCTGGTATACAGTAGAAGATGAGTGCTGAGAGTAACATCAACTGTGGTTACTCTCAACACCCAAGTCGCTACTCTTCGTCTGTTACTTGGCAGGTGCTTTGGACTTCACCTCAGGCAACTGTGGGAATTCGGCTACCTCTCCACCAGCCCTTGTGATGAACGCTCTCAGGGTAGCCTCTTTCGCCGTCGCAGGCCAACTGCGGGAGGAGCCATCCAGCATCACCACCTGGTGCTCGTTGCCGAACCGGGTGCCCAGCTTCGGTAGTGGCTTGCTGGCATCGAACTCCAGATCGGCAGGCTTGGTCCAGGGGACCGTCTCATCCGCTTCTGCCAGGAAGATGGTGTTGCTGGTTCCATCGGTGACATCAGTGAAGAATAGTTTCTTGTTGGGTTCAAAGGCTGTGCCAACACCTGACCATCGCTGCCAGGCTGTGGTGTGGTTCTTCTCCATCGTATCATCGGCTGCAAAGAGCTTCGGCATCTTGCTGATGAGGGCCTTGTTGTGCTCGCTGTCCCAGGGTTCATCCAGCTTGAACTGCCTGAACAAGGCATCCTGTTCCAGGTAAGGCAGCAGCAATACTCGCCAACTCAGTAGTGGCTTACCATCCTTGCCGGTGATGTTCTCGGGGAACTTGTTGTTATCATTCACATAGTTGTGGAAGGCCAACCCGATCTGTCGCATGCTGTTCTGAGCAATGTTTTTGGTTGCCATCTGCCTCAGCATCGGATTGGCAGGGGTATTGTCCATCTTGTAGGGACGCTGCTTCTGGAGCACCACCATTGCCCCGCTGAGTTCCTTCGTGGCAGCCAGCGTGGCGGGGAAACCTTCTCTGCCTTCCTGGAAAGTGAAGATGAGCACATCACCATCGACCGAGTAGAGCGCCCGCACTCTGGACTTATCACCTTCGAACAACTCCAACCGTTTCGGAGATGACTTGGTATCCAGTTTGACTTTCAGGGGCTTGGGGTTACCCTCGACGACTTTCAAGCTGAGCATGTCGTCTTGAAAGATCAACTGCATCTTCTTCATTTCGTTGAGTGCATCGGCAGGTGGCTCATTGGTGCCACCAGGAACGATGGCAACACAGTACCAGGTACCTTGCAGGCGTTTCAGTTCCTCATCCTGTGTGTGGGTGCTGATGGTAGAAATCACAGGGTCGCCCTGTGGCGAAGCGAGGAGCGTGCTGGCTCCCCAGAGTGATGCGCCGCCAATCAGAACAGCTGCTGCGGCCACTTGTATTTGTTTCTTCCAGGACATGTAAATAGCTCCGGTGTAGAGGGAATAGGAAACAGAACTCACTAAAGTGTGGACGGGGGTTTGTATTGAATGATGACGCAGCACCGCCTGGGCTGCAGTCAGGGAGAGAACGGGTTGGATGCGTGCATGGGCAACGCCACTGAAAAGGGCGACCGAGAGGGCCGGGCCCACGCCACAGCGTACCAGCCTGCTCTTGAGCAGTTCCTTGGCACGATGCAGCCGACTGGCTACGGTACCCATCGCAATGCCTAGTCGTGTTGCAATCTCCTGATGGCTCAAGCCTTCCAGACAGTGAAGCACCAGTGGCTCACGCAGACCAGCATGCAAACGGGACAACTCCGAATCCAGCTTCACGAACGTCTCATGTTTCAAGAGCAGCGGCTCAGCCGTTGCAGAATCTGCAGTTCGCTGAGTGGAGGCAATGCCTTCGCGCTTCTCGCGTCGCTTCTGCTGCTTGCGAAGATCAGCCGAGAGGCGACGAGCGACTCCGTACAGCCAGCCGGCCAGTGATCGCTCTCGTCGCAGGGTGCCAGCCTTCCGAGCCAGTAGCAGGAACGTCGCCTGGCTGACATCTTCCGCATCGGTAGCGGAACCGAGTAGCCGACGGGCGACAGCGAATACCATCGCACTATGCCGTTGCATCAGCTCCGCGAACGCTGCTTCAGATTGACCCTGCAGGAAGCTCTGCAGCAGCTCACCATCGGTGGTGCTGCTCTGCTGCTTGCCCAGAAGCGAGGAAACCAAAGACAGCCCGGTTTGCGACACAGCAACATCTCTCTGAACTACAACAGTATCTTGGCCACCGCTGCGAAGTTCTTCCATGTATTTTGCGGAATTCTCAGAACCTCAACTTGACTCTCCCCTTACGGGAGGGCCTACTCTGTTCTACGTGCCCTATGAGTTGCTTCGTTCCTCGAGAGAAACCGTGTACAGCATCGGCGAGTTTTCCAGGATCACCGGACTGACTGTCAAGACGCTTCGCTTCTATCACGAGAAGGCGTTGCTGGTTCCCCGTTGCGTAGATGAAGGTAGCAAGTATCGCTACTACGCTGAAACGCAGGTAGAGACTGCACGCATCATCGCCCGGCTGCGAACGTTTGAATTCAGTCTGGAACAGATTGCGGAGATCTTCGCCAGCCAGCACAGCGACGAGGATACCCTCGCTCTTCTCGAAAGGCATAAGCAACTCATCGATCAGAAACAGAAACAATATCGAGAGATCGCACACTCCCTCGAGATCGTTCTCCTTCAGGAAAGGACCGCACGTATGGCCAGTCACAGCACCACCCAGATACCGGAAGAGAAGACCCTTGCACCCATGCTCATTGCCGGCGTCCGCATGAAAGGGAAGTACACCGACTGTGGCCCAGGCTTCGGCAAACTCGGCCGAACCTTTGGCCGATACATCACCGGCCCCGGCATGATGCTTCAGTACGATGGCGAATACAAGGAGAACGACGCTGACTTCGAATCGTGCTTCCCCATCAAGCAAGGCCAATCGACTGACGACATTTCGGTACGTGAACTACCCGGCGGCAGGTTCGTCTGCATGATGCACAAGGGCCCCTACAACGAAATGGGCCGCACCTACGCCACCATGCTCGACTACTTCAAGAAGAAAGGCCTGAAGTACGGCCTGCCCACCCGCGAAATCTACATCAAAGGCCCAGGCATGATCTTCAAAGGGAACCCGAAGAACTACCTGACGGAGATCCAGATACCGGTGGAACAGGGTTGAGGGATGGCGTCATTGCCGATCAAGCACTTGCTCTCTGCTCGCCGCCTAAAGGCGGTACTCCAACTACCGCAGCGCCTCGTGCGCGCGGGGGTTGGATGACATCGGGTTCCTCCCGGCTTGTTTGTTCATCGAGGAATCTCACCTTCGCTTCTTCGAAGTATTCCTGTTCATACCTGGCAATCGTTCTGCGTTCCTCATCGATGGCTTCGAGCTTGGCGGTGGCTACCTTGGGTGAGGCGTAGACCCAGATGTTGCCGTGGCGGAGTCTCTCATACCGAAGCTTGCCGAGGGCTTTGTGGTACATGCGTTCAGAGTAGCCTAGGGTTTTTACGATGTACTCCTGCAGGTCCGAAGCGGGCATCATGGTGTCGCCTACTTTCTCCCGAATCTTGTCGTTGATCTCTGCCTGCTGATGCTGGACCGCATCATCGCTTTGCCAGGTCTGGGGCGACTTCGCGGGCCTCACATGTTCCTCAGGAGTGCAGAACATCGGAAGGTAATGACCTTCAGAGAAATAACGCAGGTGCCACTGGTCGCCGACCGGACCACGCAGGTTGCGGGCGATGGTGAGGACACGCTTTTCCGGCAAGATCGGGTGCCAATGGAGTGTCATGATGTAGTCAGCAGCTTGCGTTCCTTGGCGGACGAAGTGCCCGTAGGCCCGGGTTTCGTGGATGCCTCGGAGGCGGGTGGCGAGGATGGTGATGCCGGTAAGCTTGCACATTTTCTTGAGGAACTGCCAGAAGCGAATGGCATCGAAAAGGTCTGCTTTTTCCGGGTCGCCGAGCAGTGACTCAATGTTGTCAATGATGACCAGGCGAGGCTGATGTTCCTTCATCATGTCCGCGATGAAGAGCTTGAGCTTATGTATCAGGTCGCTGCGATCGCGTGTGCTTTCCGGTTCGAACTGAGCCTGCACAATGTGGCTGACATCGGGATCGGTCACGCTGAGATGGAATTCTCGGAGGTCGACCTGATCTTCGGACGAGATGTAAAGCACTGGGCCAATGGGTGCCATGCTGCAG